>WLWD01001273.1_pt1 | contig 67797 bp, 39 predicted proteins | sample 6712731 | NCBI WGS metagenome assembly WLWD01 (sample SAMN12718690, study PRJNA576275) | sponge metagenome | isolation source: marine sponge | host: Mycale hentscheli | place: New Zealand: South Island, Marlborough, Capsize Point | collected 2014-11-01 | reverse complement strand
TGGTCGCTATGCAACTGGTCCTGCAGAGGTGTGTAGATGGTGCAAATCACAGGTGGACGTCTTGGTTGCTATGCAACTGGTACTGTGGAGGTGTGTGGATGGTGCAGGTCACAGGTGGAGGTCTTGGTCACTGTGCAATTAGTGCCATGCTGTAGGGTATGCAATGGATCCCCGGATACATCAGTAAATACGCGTGAGGTGTGAAATCCAAGACCTTGGGGATTAAATGTGTCCTTACATAGTAGAACATATTTTCCTTTATCACACTAACAATACTTATTACATGGTGACCATAGGCTCCTCCTACGTTAGGTGGAGCCATATCATGATCCCAAGTAAGTATCAATTCCTGCCATACTAATTGCACAGCAACTACAGTCTCTCTATATACCATTTTTCTTGTGTCTGAACTGATTGTTATGCAATTTGTATTTAAATATGTGCCATAGGTTAAAAAATAGGTGGAGGTTGTGATCCTGTGCAATGTTAGTGTCTTGAGTGATGCAATGGGTCAGATATATGTGAAAGTCATGGGAGCTATGAAATTAATATAGTGAGATGTGCAACTGACCAACTGATAAAACGTAGACTGCCATGTGCTGTGCAGTTAGTACAATGATGTGTTAAATAAGGTTTATGTAGTTAGCAACCACTGCACATCCCGCCACCACACTGAATGTATAGCAACTGCATGGCCTTCCTACCTATGGTATATTATATACCTTACAGCACGACTTTTTATACATGTATCTCGGGATATGGAATGTGTGCAATTGAATCTAATGCATCTATAAGTAGAGGCCATAGTCGCAATAGCATTCCCTCGATGTGTAATGGGTTCTGATATTCTTTACTCCGATTTTACACTTGCCAAGTTAGTATACTCATGTTCACTATTGCTGCCTTTTACTTATTTAATAAACAAAACTGAATAAAAATAATAATATACTTCAATTCAGTAACAGGTCCTCAATCACACCACCACAATAGAACCAAGCAAGCTTACTGCTAACATACACCCATTTTAAACATTGATTTTCTGCAAAAAATTGTAGCATGTCACGTTACCTAGTCTACTAGATCATATGAGTGTGAATGAAATGAAACCAATGAAATGACAACTAGTACAGCTAGTTGGTAGTTCAGTCTCATAGAAGATGTATACAGTAGAGTGACTACAGAACACCCCAAGGCTCCCAGAGAACAGCTCATGGAAACAAACTCAAATGGTAGACATATGACATTCCCGGCAGCCCGGATGACCAGATCCGTTGGTAAATTAGACTCCATCACAAGCGAAGGCCAACTTGGATTACTACAATAATAATGATAATAATAAAAGCGGTAGTAGTAGTAGTAGTAGTAATAATAATAATAATAATTAATAATAATAATTAACTACAACAACAATGTATAATAAAACTTAAAAAAAACATCCTAAAAAATAAAATTGTGTGGTATTCGATTAAAATACCACAGCAGTGACAGGCTGACAGACAGAATTATTGAGGGACTAACTGACGACAGATTGACTAACGACAGATAACTGACGACAGATTGACTGACGACAGATTGACTGATGACAGATTAACAGATGACAGATTGACTGATGACAGATTGACTGACGACAGATTAACAGACGACAGATTAACTGACGACAGATTGACTGACTGACAGATTGACAGACTGACTGACTGACGACAGATTGACTGACGACTGATTAAATGACGATAGATTGACTGACGACAGATTAACAGACGACAGATTAACTGACGACAGATTGACAGACTGACGACAGATTGACTGACGACAGATTAATAGATGACAGATTGACTGACGACAGATTGACTGATGACAGATTGACTGATGACAGATTAACAGACGACTGATTGACTGACGACAGATTAACAGACGACAGATTGAATGACGACTGATTGACTGACGACAGATTAACAGACGACAGATTGACTGACGACAGATTGACTGACGACAAATTAACAGATGACAGATTGACTGACGACAGATTGACTGACGACAGATTGACTGACGACAGATTGACTGATGACAGATTGACTGATGACAGATTGACAGCAGATTGACTGACGACAGATTAACAGACGACAGATTGACTGACGACTGATTAAATGACGATAGATTGACTGACGACAGATTAACAGACGACAGATTAACTGACGACAGATTGACTGACTGACGACAGATTGACAGACTGACGACAGATTGACAGACGACAGATTGACAGCAGATTGACTGATGACAGATTAACAGACGACAGATTGACTGACGGCAGATTAACAGACGACAGATTGACTGACGACAGATTAACAGACGACAGATTGAATGACGACTGATTGACTGACGACAGATTAACAGACGACAGATTGACTGACGACAGATTGACTGACGACAGATTGACTGACGACAAATTAACAGATGACAGATTGACTGAAGACAGATTGACTGACGACAGATTGACTGATGACAGATTGACTGACGACAGATTGACAGACGACTGATTGACAGCAGATTGACTGACGACAGATTAACAGACGACAGATTGACTGACGGCAGATTAACAGACGACAGATTGACTGACGACAGATTAACAGACGACAGACTGACTGACGACAGATTAACAGACGACAGATTGACTGATGACAGATTGACTGACGACAGATTGACTGCGACAGATTAACAGACGACTGATTGACTGACAATAGATTGACTTATGACAGATTGACTGATGACAGATTAACTGACTGACGACTGATTGACTGACGACAGATTAACAGACGACAGATTGACTGACAACAGATGACAGATTGACAGACTGATGACAGATTGACTGACTGACTGACAGATTGAATGACGACAGATTAACAGACGACAGATTAACTGACGACAGACTGACTGACTGACGACAGATTGACTGACGACAGATTAACAGACGACAGATTAACTGACGAAAGATCAACTGACGACAGATTGACTGACGACAGATTGACTGACGACAGATTGACTGATGACAGATTGACGACAGATTGACAGACTGACTGACTGACGACAGATTAACTTACGACAGATTGACTGACAGATTGACGGACAACAGATTAACAGACGACAGATTGACTGACGACAGATTGACTGACGACAGATTAACTGACGACAGATTGATTGACGACAGATTAACAGGTGATAGATTGACTGACGACAGATTGACTGACGACAGATTGACTGACAACTGATTGACTGATGACAGATTGACTGATGACAGATTAACTGATGACAGATTAACTGATGACAGATTAACAGACGACAGATTGACTGACTGACAGATTGACTGACGACCTCTAGTCATTGGTCACATGAGAACCTCATTACTACCTCTAGTCATTGGTCACATGAGAACCTCATCACTACCTCTAGTCACTGGTCACATGAGAAGCTCATCACTACCTCTAGTCACTGGTCACATGAGAACCTCATCTTTACCTCTAGTCACTGGTCTCACGAGAACCCCATCACTACCTCTAGTCACTGGTCATACGAGAACCTCATCACTTCCTCTAGTCACTGGTCACACGAGAACCTCATCACTACCTCTAGTCACCTGGTCACATGAGAACCCCATCATTACCTCTAGTCACTGGTCTCACGAGAACCCCATCACTACCTCTAATCACTGGTCACACGAGAACCCCATACTACCTCTAATCATTGGTCATAACAGAACCTCATCACTTCCTCTAGTCACTGGTCACACGAGAACCTCATTACTACCTCTAGTCACTGGTAACACGAGAACCTCATCACTACCTCTAATCATTGGAGAACCTCGTCACTTCCTCTAACGTCACTGGTCACATGAGAACTGCATCATTACCTCTAGTCACTGGTCACATGAGAACTCCAGCACTACCTCTAGTCACTGGTCACATGAGAACTCACAGCACTGCCTCTAGTCACTGGTCACATGAGAACCCCATCACTAACCTCTAGTCACTGGTCACATGAGAACCTCATCACTACCTCTAGTCACTGGTCACATGAGAACCTCATCACTACCTCTAGTCACTGGTCACATGAAAACCTCATCACTACCTCTAGTCACTGGTCACATGAGAATCTCATCACTAAGTCACTGGTCACATGAGAACCTCATCACTCATGTACAGTAGAATGTCAGTTATCCAACCGAACACCCAAAATCTAATAGTAGCACATGCAGACATGAAGAATTGCTTGACCACACCCCTTTATTAGTGTTTTCTATGGTGTTCAGTTATCAGAATAACTCTCGGTCCCAACTTGTTTCAGATAACTGACATTCTACTGTATTGACTACAACTCCCAGCAACAATGATTTCCCACATAACTGCACAAAATACACACAAATTTCAAAGTCCAGCAACACAGGACTGCACATGACTCCACAAGATAGACATCACACAGATTTCAATGCCCAGTATGACTGCATTGCAAACATCTACGCATTCGACACCAACTTATGGTTAGTGGTGACAAGTTTTACCAACCACAAACCTATATGGTGTACTTGTGGTGGTCAGACCAGCCATGCCTCAACCACAACATTCCAAACTTAGTCCATTCTCACTGGCAAGTGGACAAGCATGGTGCCTAATGAAGTGGACATATGGTGGCCTAATGAAGTGGACACATGGTGACCTAATGAAGTGGACATGGTGACCTAATGAAGTGGACACATGGTGACCTAATGAAGTGGACACCATGGTGACCTAATTCCTAACAACTCAATCTGAGGGACTTGACATATAGAAGCCCTGTCCTGAAGGACCTAAGAGATTTAAAGTCCCTCTGTCACGGTGGTATAAGAACTACACCAGCTATGTTCTAAAGCTATATTGGAATCTATGAGCTGTAAGAATATAAAATCATGCATGTGCTAATCAGTGTGAAGTATACACTGTTAATTGAATCAAAGTAATATAAATCAAACCAATTTGTGTGTGGTTAATTACACACAGTGTCTCCCACCGCTAGTGAAAAATCACGCACAAAACCCTGCATGACGGTCCTTTATATTAGGCCATCAAATGAACAATACGATGTCGATTTCATTAATAAAGTAAGGAAAAAACAAACAAACAAATAAAAAATAACAACAACAAAAAAAAAAGACCAAAAACAACAACAATAAAACAAAACATAAATCAACAACTAAATGTAGGTACAATTCAAGGAATTGAACTATCATATGAATTCATCCTCGTGGTTATAGATTTTTCTCAAAAAAAAAAAAAAGTTAATAAGACTGGAGCAATTGAGAGAATGAATGTTGTAACTCAGTAGTAAATCACAGCAAGTCTGTCTTGGGTAGAACATCACCAGTGCCAACCAACTATTATAATGGCAAAAAAAGTGAAAGAAATTAATATGGTTTTATGTTTGTGTCTAGAATGCTAGCATATGGCGCATGCTAGTGTTTGTGTGTCCCCTCATGTTTGTACTTGGTATTCAGAGGATCACTAGACCAATGTTAAATCTCCTGGTGGCTCACTTCTCTCCCAGCAAGATGGCCGCTGACCGCTCTGTGGCTGTTCTCTCTGTCACTTACCCTCTGGGACACATTCCTATGGCTGGCTCAACCAACTCAGACCATCCCAACTACATTTAGAAAGGTCAGTGAGAGATTGGCGGGTAAGTGGCGGGTAAGTAGTAGCTAAAGAGTGGGCAAGTAGTGGGTAAGTATTGGTTAAATAGTTGGGGAGAGGTGGGTAACTAGTCATTAATGGTTGCACATACCAATAGCAGTTAGTTTATTATTTCAGTGACGCTAACTCAACAATGACTTTGGGAAGTATATTGGTATGTGTAAATATGTATGTATCTCTTCAATTCAATTTGCTGTAGGCATATAATATGTGTACCATTTGCCGTAGGCGTATGTGTATCCTACTAGAGCTGGCACGTGCTATGAAGTTTCATGGCAGTTTTTAGCACATTCGCTTTGCTGGCATCAATGGGAACCATTTTCTAGTTGTAAAAACTTAATTTTTGATTGGATGGTTCACTTATTTACTTCGCAGGAAGTGGGTATGAAATATATTCACCTTGAATTGAGCAATCTGATTGGACAATTTGAACATACTATAGTACATCTATTAATGGCATTTTCCCAATTTTCCATTGTCCACCCCTAATACTGCCTCGCTCTCTCTCTCATAAAGTGTAAGGAGATTATATGTAGGTGATGTCTAGTAGCACAGAGAAGTGTTTTGGTAATAATTTTTGGCAAATGTTACTGTATGTATGTAATGTATTAAGTGTGAGGATTTCTTAATGCTGGTTTGTTTTAGGATAGTTTGGATAACAATAGAAAAGTTATTGGAAGGAAGAAAGTGGCCATATTTCACTCCTCAGCACTGTGCTTTTCTGTAATGGTAAGTGTCTTTACTATCTTCAAAATCATACAGTTCGTTATTACACACACACACACACACACACATACACATACACACACATATACTGATGTATGTGGGTAAAGGGTGATAATGAATGTAGGTCGTTGTCATAATGTCCAGCTGTCTATCGCTGTGCTGTGGTTGCCGGGAGTGGATGTGTTCATATTGGAGAGGATCATCGGAGTTTCTCATGAACTTGCTCTATCTTCTCTCAGAGCTTTGCTTTCTTCTGCTTCACAGGTACAGTGTTGAGTGGTATGAGTACACAGAGAGTTTGTGATATGCTAAGCTAGTCCTCTCTCACTCATTTAGCATTAATCTCACATCGTCTCCAACTGTCTCTTAATCTTCATAGTTCTTATGTAGCTTAACTATAGTACTATGCCATGTTCTGAGTATATCTTGTTTTGAAGTGTCGAACAGTAATAATACAAAAACAATGTTTAAATGATCAGTATTTTGTTGAACAATTCTAGGACACCCCATGAGAGGATACAGACATTTCAATGTGTGGGTGCAGAATTACTTATTGGCGAGCAAGCAAAGCGAGTGAGACACTATACAGTGGTGTTTAATTAGAATTGGGGATATTTGTTTATATATGTGTGTGAATGTACGTATGTCATTTGTATTTTGACCCTCACGTATTTTTGTGTTAGCTCGGTGTTCTACCCTGTCCCAAATTTCACTGAACTGAATCCTCTGGTTTATCGATCATTAATCGTCCTATGGAATTGAATTGTTTACAGCTTTGAATTCTCTTTTGCGGGTGCAGACTAGAGTTTATTTTTTAAATCGAATTAGTGGTAATGGTAAGTTAATCAGCGATTTGTCACAGTTATACGTCCTACGCAACACTGTTGTTCTTACTTCTAACCACAAAAGTAAGTCTTGTGTTGGTATGTCCAGTGAACAAGTGTGTGTGAAAGTGTTGCGCATTACGGCTACTGCTTAGCTAACGAATAGCACAAAGTAAATGTTTAACAGATGCATATTTTAACTGCCTTTACACAGCCTTTTGGCTTCTACACTAGTAAGCATTTCCTGGGTTAGGTTCAAACCTGTCGGTAATTCCTTAGAAATGCCTTTTTTAAAAGTCAAACAGTTACGGCGTGTGGTTACTATAGCACTGAAACCCCTTTACCTTATGTATATCGTAATTAAAAAACTCGACCGTTTTTTTTTAGTAGCTGGAGTGTTAGAAGTTAAAATCAACCATACAACAGTACGTAGGTTTATGTAGCCTAACTCAAGAGGCTCAGTCGGGAAGCTCGTTCACCATTTGTGCTCAAGCACATCACTTAGTTTAACAGTTGTTATATGGCCCACATATTATGCTGTATTTACTGATGTCAATATTTTGACTTGGTTACAGTCAATCTTATTCATTGTGTAAAGTTACATTTTTTAGTTGTTGAGTTGATGTGATTAGTCATGTATATCATATCATGTGCTAGATGTATAAAATTTCCGGCATTTTTTAGAGCATATAGCATTTTTTTCTGTTATCTCTGTGAGTTAACCCAACAAATGTGACAGGCAACTGCATTTTACTCTGTCTGATTATTCATGAATGAAAAAAAGTAGCTATACTTTATAAAAGCCGCGGTCTATCTCCTTGAGTGTTTCCAGCTGGCCTGATATTGTTTCAGAGCTGGTCTAATATTGCCATCTAAAGCCAACTAGGACATATATTATTCTATTGTTTAAATGGGTGTGGTTTCAGGGTGTGTGGTCAAAATGCCCTCTACTTGTTCTTCTGGGGGAAACACTGTGTGTTCAATAGTTTGATATCTAATTACTACATTTATTAGTGTAACTAATGTATGTATAATAGTTTCAGTGCGAGCTTCTCTGACTGGATGGTTAATTCTGCACAGACAGACTAAGTTGGTGTCTCCCAGTGGCTTTCTCAGACTCAGTGCCATTCTCATCATTTTCTTCACTCTCCATCATCTAGGGTAAGTGTGCCTGGGAGACTAAACCAGATATCATGCATAAATGCATTCATTGTACGTGTATATAAATATACATCAAAATAGATACATGTTAGTAGATTGTTTTTACACAGATGGTGAGCAGCCATCCTGTTCATAATCAAAGAACAGTAAAAAAAACCCTTTTAGCTCCTATTCATGTAGTTCGGGATGACATCTCAGTTCTCTTTTTATAAACAATATTGTTTAGCCATTGACCATTAATTATTAGCTAACTTATAATATTACTTTCTTACCTGTATTTTCCTGAGTAATGGTAGCTTCCTATTTTCTCAACACATTTTATTCGTTCTTACTACTTGAAATACCATGATCTATAGACAACAAACTCAACTAAAGCTAGTTTTTTCTTCTTTTTTTTTTTCTGTTACAATGTCTAGCACTCACTTGCCCCAAGTTTTTCGAACTTTGGAAGTAAGTGTACAATGTCACTGAGACTTAATGCTAACTCCAGACAAAAAAGTTTTTGAAAAAAAGCTACGCCCATGCCACGATTAAAGGATTACGTGCCATCTATATAAATATATATAGATATATTCATATAATGTGTACCTGATTTTAGATTAAGGAGGTACCTTGTGTATGCACTTTTATTGTTGGGTGGCATAATCTTAAAAGTGGCACAAACCTTTAATGAAGATAGGACAAAACTTTTTGAGGGGGGGGGGGGGACAAAATTGTTTTGAGGGAGGGCAAAATGTCCCCTCTCCAAAGCCCCCCCCCCACAAACCCCTGCAATTGTAGGATTGTAGGATATTGCATTGTATTTTCATAAGATTGCTTGTCACAAGCTAGAATATTGTGGACAGAAGATAAATCTTCTGTTGGCAAAAATCTAGCTTGCGACTCACCCTCATAATAATTGAAAATTGCAGGTATAGAGAAGACTTACAGTAGGAGAAAGTTCTGAATTCTGTTCCATTGGAACGGCCGTTGCACGATCAAAAACAACAACAAACAGGAAAAGCATTACGCTGTTTGGTAAAAAATGGTTCGACTGTGTTTCCGTTTTACTCTTTCTTGTTCACTGCATGCATGCCTTGCTCAAAGAAATATAAAAAATTGTATATCCAATAAAATGTTCCGATTTTTTGTTTACAGGGTTCTGGAGGCGGAACTTTTCAGGAAAAAAAATTGAAGCTGTTCTATTCGAAGCCGTCCTATTCGAAGCTGTCTCGCGGAGAATTGTTAGCTCAACTACCGCACAGTATTGATGTTTTCTCGATGTTAGGGCCTTCTTGGGCTTAGATTTTTTTTACTACTGGAGGTCAATCAGTGGCTAGAAGACCTATGAAATGCAAACCTGGTTATGGCTGTGTGCCCATTAAATCTTCGGTATACAACTTTATCGAAGCAAGTTAAATTATGTACTAGCTTTTTTGTACTAGCTTTTTTGCATTATCCCCGTAAGCGTGTAACAGGTGATACAAGGCCTTAGCTTGCTGACATTGAAGTTTCAACTTAGAACAATTCTGCTCTGTTAGTGATGGTAACCTTATTTTTAGTTTCTCACTATTTTACAAGCGAGATATGGAGAAACCTATCTGTGTAAATTGTAAAGGGGTAAGTAAAAATGAAATGATGGTGAGCAAATTTTGATTGTGATTTTGGGAAAGACAAGCCATTGGCTGTAAATTTCTTATACTACTTGTACATAACTCTCATACATCACACCTATCAGTGTTTTCAAGTAAAAAAACATATGGGTTGTAATATTATATTTTGCGTCTTGATGTGTTTATTTTGATTCTTTTTTTCTAGAGCTTATTATAAATTTGTGATTAAAACTCCATCTTAGGATTATTGGTTTTTTTTTATATGTTAGAGTTACTGGAGCTCTCCTGGGAGTGTTGGCTCTGTTCTCTGGATTCTTTGCAGAGATGGTTGCTATGAGTACCATTGCTCCTTTGTATGCCTTATGGAGAGTAAGTTAGTAGGAAACCAAAACGAAACTATAATATACATGTACGAAAAACTTTGCAACACACACACTCACTTCATCTATAACATTGTTAATATTTTTAGAAGTATAAATGGAAGTGTACATGTTTTACTGGAAGACAAGTACCTGAAGATCTCACAGCTTTAAAAGAAGTAGGGACGGAAGAAAACAATTTATTGGAAGAAATAGACAATGAAATTGACATGGACAAAATGTTAGAGTCTCCGTTATAGCAGAAAATTGTTATATTTTTAATACATTAATCTTATTGTGTTGCATATACAAATTTTCATGTCAGTTGCAGGAGTATACATTGTGAAATTATTAGCCTAGTGTCGGTGATTTGGAATGATTGATAACTATCTAGCCATTGAATAGAAACAGTATAGCTTGGTAGCCATCTTAGCCTGTCACGGTGTCAATTTTCTTTATATTCATGTTCACCTTTAGCCGGTTTATGCCTCTGTAGGAAACTTTAGGATCATCTCCCAATTTTTTTTTAGTCTTGCTTCTTGTGGCTAGAGGCAAAATAGTACAAACTTCATCAAAGGAAAACTACTTAATGTGGCAGAAAAGAATTTTAATAGCTAGTGAACACGAGATAAATTTAAGGCAATTGTGAAGTACATCAGGCTGAAGTTGAGCTTTGAATATAGTTTCATATATTTTGGATAATTCTTACTGAATTGTGGTGGGGATGATCATAATCACTCTTTATTGCTCTGTTAATTCATTATTTATCACATGTGAGCCCTTATTTATCACATGTGAGCCCTTATTTCTATAATTTCCCGTTTGATGCTAAGGCAGTTTTTTTGTGTTGAGATCTCTTGTTATTTGGCTTACAGGATTTGAACAATTAACCCACACAGCTTGTGCAAGCTGTCACTGTGATCGAACCCAGGAACACTTGCTTAATCCTTATGCGATTTATCCAAATTCTGTATTTTTTACTGTTAAAATTTCTGTTAGTTTGAGAGTGAGACTGTAGCACAGTGAGACTGTAGTGCAGTAAAATCCAAATAATTGGTAACCAGTGTACGTGTGATTGTATTTTAGTTGTTGGAGCACTTGTGCGCTAAGCAAGTGATCCAAAGTTTGATCCCCTTTAACATCAAAATTTCTGGCAATTCTGTAGCCTATGAAAATATCAAAGGTCGAGAAGGAAATAATGAAAATGAGTGTCACAATCAATGCTTGTATAATTGTGTCACTTTATAATGATATTATCAAGAGGCCTGTCCAGAAGTTTCCATAAAATTGTCTATCCCATCTCAAAATACAAATGCATGTGCATTCCAATGTTAATCCATTCCAACTATCCCACAGGACCTTGCAATCCTGAGGGATGTCCACCAGTCCTGCTATATACATGTCCATCTCACTGTTCATCCTTATCCTTGGTCCTGTGGTACTTTGGAATCCCACTACTGATACATGTATGTCTCACTATCTATGTCCCATTGTCCATTCTATTACAGAGTCCAATGGGACCTTGGATTCCATGGGATGTCCACCTGTCCCACTTCAGATACATGTGTTGTGAACATTGAACTACGTACTCATTTGTCACTCCATCCTTTACCAATTGTATCAGTCATTATTTCTGTTTTGTGCTCATGTGATATTCAATAAATTCAGTTCTTTGTCGTAGTCATTGCTCTTAGAACATGTTTAGAGGGTAATAGCTAACACTTACATTTTACCTCGACATTGGTGACCTCGACTCGAGGGCGATGGCAGAAGAGGATGAGAATCTGTAGCGACACCCCGCCGCGAAGCAGATGAGTGTACTACTTCCCATGTAGTTTTGGCCGTCAGCCTCAAGTTTCCGCCATTTTGGCTGGCCGATCCGGAGGTGTAATTTGCCCAAGTTGAGGCGCAATTTGCCACCTGCAACGTCCGTTCCCAACGCATTTGATTATGTGGTGTCTTCGCTATCTCCAGCTTTTGCTACTGAAGTCAGATATCTGATAATCCATCCACGAGCAGCCGATTCCTACGACGCTCTCAAGGACCAACTCATCAGGAGAACCACACTCTTGGAACAGTGTAAGCTTCAACAGCTCTTCAATTCAGAAGACCTGGGTGACTACAAGCCCACTCAACCCCACTCAACTCCTCTGGCACATGCATTAATTACTAGGTCGAGCCTCCACCATAGATGATACCTTTCTTAGGAACTCTTTCTCCAGTGCCTCCCCAACAAAGCTAGAATGGTCCTAGCTTCTACACCAGAATCTACCTTAGAAGTCTTGGCCGAGTTGGCTGATAAAGTTGTTGAGGTTGCTGCACCTTCCGTTGGTTCTGTCAAGCAAGACTCTCCATCCTCAACTGAGGTGGACCAACTGCATTCTGATGTTGCCTGGCTAGAATCACTTGTCAAACCCGTACACACTCAGTCTGTTAACCGGTATCAATTCCAATCTTTCTTTCTCATCTCATGGTTTTGTTCACCCTTGCAGCCACCTTATGACAGTCCGTACATGGTTTTGGCTAGAGCTGAGAAGTTCTTCACTTTAGATATCAACGGTCACCTCGACACCGTTTCCATTGATAGGCTAGCCAGCCTACTTGGATTCCATGCCCACTTCCCCTGTGGTTTCCCCACCTCTCACTGATGATTCCTCTTAGCAAGTTCCTCATTCCTCCCCTACATCACATACCACTCGCTCTGGTTTTCATGTCCGATGCCTGATTGCCTCGCAGACTACATTTCCTAACTGGTCACTGTAGGGGGAGTATGTAGTGAACTAAATACTCATTTGGCACTCCATCCTTTAAGGATTTGTATCAGTCATTATTTACGTTTTGTGCTCACGTGATATTCAATAAAATTCAGTTTTTTGTTGTTGTCATTGCTCTTAGAACACGTTTAGAGGGTAGTAGCTAACACTCATGCTATAACCTCGACACGTGTGTTTTGGGGTCACCCTCTGACTGAAGGAGGAAACTCAAGACAAGACCCAAGAAGAAGATAGAAGAGTTAGAAGTAGAGAATAAAAAATTGACTTCATGTATTTCTGTTTTCATGTCATACTTAATGCTTTAGTTTGTAAAAGTTGTGATGTACATTTGCGTGCGAGTTGTGTATTTTTGGTCAGGTAAAGCGTCAAATGAATGTGAGTCAGTTTGCATTTGTGCAGTTAGCTTAAAGAATCCCAGCATGCCCTTTGACTTCTAGCTCCTATTATTCAAATTTAAAAAGGTAGTCTCCCAAAGAGAACCCTCCTTTATAGCTTACTATCCTTTCAAGTTCATCCACATGATGTTTACAACGAGTGTCCAAACTAAAAACAACAACAACAGCTATACACGTATGTAGTCATTTTTGCAAGTGATATCATAGATTACTCAAGTCCATCTCCTATCAATGCTGTGTGTTATATGTACCAAAGTATTTCTTGATTGAAGATGATAGTATCTTGCAGAACTCTGATAGCACGCTGTATATTTTTTGCAGTTGAATTTAGCTGCGTCAATAGCAAACGGTACGTGTATTCTTTCTCTATTTAGAGCTCTCCATTTCCCCCTTGTTTGTTTAACTTCTGTTATTATGTATATGTGACACTGTTTCCCAGCTTTTATGTGCTAAGTTTCTGAAGTGCGTACTAAAATGAACTCTGGGAAGTCGGTGACATAAAGTGTCCGCCACCATTTTCCACTTATTGCGAAATATGTCTCCACTATGCCCTTTTATACACGACCTTCACGTTTAAGAGCTTGCCTATACGGCTTGCTTGACCTGAACATTCTAAATCTGACCAGATCTAAAAAAAATTTTTTTGTCACATAATCCTTAGGGCAATGGCAAAATAATACCAGCTTGTTTTACCAGAAACTGCCACTTCTACTTTGCAGGTCCCAAGGGACTACCCCAGCTTGTGAAAATTGCATCCCCATGATATACTGTTAAAAAGTGCTATTAACAATTTTCTGTTAATGTTCAAGGGGGTGTAGCTTCCTCGAACCAGGAGAATGATCGAAGGACCAGTACTGATGCTTCTTTACATGCCACAACTTCACAAATACCCCCATCACTGGCTAAAACTAAGTCTAACCGTTTGGGTAGGACAAAGATCATCAGTCTAATCTACGTGCAATTCACAAAGCATATATGCCACACACAATGACGCAAGGCTAATGGTTTACAAGAGATATGAATATCATTAGCCAAAGTGTTCAACTTATGCGAGGTGTTTATGAGTCCATTTAATGCTTCAGTCTTGCTTTTCTGTTCAGACGCAGTCCTGATAATCCTCCATGGGGGGAAAAAGTTGTGCCGGGGAGGGGCCTGCCCCATCTTGGTAGATGACCAGGTTCTGTCTTCCCCTTCCGACAGAAAAGGGATCACTCGTTGTGCAGACCTGCTGTACTCTCGTCTGTGACAAACTAGATCCACTGCCCTGACTTGTCTGTCGTCTCCCGTGTGCACCTTCGTGATTCATGCTAGAGGCCAGTCTCTGTACCACAACGTCTCATCTTTAAGAAACATGATGTCACCAGGCTTGAGGTTGGAGCTCGTCTTGTGCCACTTGGTGTGTTGAGATCTTGACTGGAGGTAGCACTCCAGCCACCTTTTGTAGAGATCCTGCATGAGTTCGATTTACCGAAGTCCATCTCTTCAGGCTTGTAATCTTGGGCGTTACTTGCTTCTTTGCATGGTGAAGCCTTAAGAGGCTTTTCAATAATGAAGTGACCTGGAGTCAAGTCGATGGCCTCGATGGTGTCGTTTGCATGAAGTAGAGCCATCGGTCGTGAGTTCAGTATCGCTTCAATCTCGACTAAACCGTATACAACTCGTGGCCATGAACTCCGTGGTGGAGAGGTTAGCGCACAGATCAAGGTGAATAGCTCGAGTAGTAAGACATACAAAGAGGCAAGCATAAGTCTATATGATCACTGGCTTGTGGGTGTGTTTTGTCCTGATATGAAAGGGCCCTGCAAAGTCAACTGCCGTATGACAGAAGGGAGATGCTGGTGTAGTTCGGTAACTTGGCAACATTTCCATCTGATAGCTGAAAGGCCTGGTGTAAGCTCTCTGGCAGGCTGGGCAGTTTTTGCTCATTTTCTTCAGAAAGCTGCGAAGTCCGGTGATGTAGTAGATGTCATAGAGGATGGATGTCATCGCAGTGATGCCGGGATGGCCATACGTTGTGTGGAGTGTCTTGATCAGAAGGCGAGTGAGATCCGACTGGATCGACAACAATCAGTCTCTTCGGATTCTTGGGAGAAGCAGGGTCTCTCACTCGGCTGCTGACACGAAGGAGTCCGTCTTCATCCTTGACCAGTAGTAGTCTGGCAAGGGTATGACCCTTTGACAGAGGTCAGCGATGTTGGAGAGCTTCCAATACATCCTTGAATGCTGATTCATGCAGGGATAGTAGGAGAATCCTGGTCTTGGCTCTAGCGACTTCTGAGGTAGTGATGATGTCGTCAGTCGTCTGTGACCAGTCTTGCGGGAGTTGTGGTAGAATCGGATAATCCAGGCAACAACACTCGTGAGATGGAGACAAGATGAAAACCTCTTCCAGAGTATGCGAGGAGGTGCAATGATCCTGATGGCATAGCACGATGTCTTAGTCTGGGAAGGGCATTCTTGAGAATTGGCATCTTGGTGGGCCACAGTGCAGGAGAGAAGGCTAGCCATGGAGGACCCTTCCACCAAAGCTGGCAGTGTGTGAGATCCTTGGCATCTATTCCCCAACTGAGCAGGTCAGCAGGGTTGCCCTTGGTGGTTACATGACACCATTGAGTCGATGGTAGTAGCTTTTGTATGGCAGAGACCCGATTTGCAACAAAGATCTTGAGGGTGGTAGACTGCAGACTGCTTCTGCAACCAGTGGAGCACTATCATGGAGTCTGTCCATGCATATAGCTGTTTGGTATATACATGGAGGAGTCCAGCTACGTGGGTAGTGATCCTGACAAGTAGGAGTGGAGCCACCAGCTCAGCTCTTGGTATCATTATTGAACTCTGGCCTTAGCAGTCACTATGGCAATGGAGGTGGTGCGGTCTTTGTGAAGTTGTCTCAAGTAGACGACAACTCCATAGGCAGTGGAAACTGTGCAATGAACAGAAGACCACCTGGCTGTCGTTAGACATCATTCTCCGTGGAATGGAGAACTGAGTGATGGTGGAGAGGGAATGAGTCCACCTGATACATTGGGTATGGATGGCATCTAATGAAGATAATCTCGTGCTGGTATGATCGCAAGGGCAAAGAATCCCCAAACATCAAACACTTTGGCAGTATCAAATGAGTCACCTTCTCAATAGTGACTGTGACAGGGGTGGAGATATGCAACGTGTCTTGAGTGACGTTCCAGTGGACGCCCAAAGACTTTGGCATGAAATAAGACGTGGTTAGTTTGAGATCGTGAGTCTCGCTGAGATGGTCGGGTATGCTCTTCCTAACTCTTCTGAGCTCGTCCTCCACTTCCTCAATGTCATTGCAGCTTGGAGGAGAAAGTCACGAAGCTGTTGCCTCAACGTATCTGCCTCCCTGACAGTCTCTGCTCCGGAGAGAAAGGCGTCCACGTAAAAGTCAGTGAAGATTGTTTGGCTAGCTTGAGGATGAGTCTGAGAGTTAGCCTTGGCAAGGTGCTGGATGACCTGCGTGGCCAGGTGAGGAGAAGGCTTGATGCCGAAGCTTGGCTCCCGAATGAAGAAGTTGTGGTATCTTTCACAACCACATAGCAGGAAGAGTCACACGAGAACAGAAGATGTATTTGTGTGAGTTTATGCAGCCTGTAATCTTTCGTGTTTTGTGATGTGTGCATTACTCACCTCAGAGTGGTCATGAACTCTGGCATCATCCATTCATAAATTTACCACATTGTGCCATGATGCAACTCTGGTTTATGTCATATTATAGCCAATGCTTCAAGTGGTTCTATATATAAGTGGCTGCTTTGTAGTATTTGGCGGATTTTACCTGTACTCAAGTTCTAATACATTAGTTAACTTAATTGTTGGCTATAGGAGAGCTAGCTTCAGCTTAATCCCTGAACTAACGCAGGACTTCCCTGGTGGCAGCGACTACCTGGCCATTCCTTGTGAAGACGTTGGATGACCAGAAACCCGGTAGACTTGACTCTAATCGGCCAAGCCACACCACAAAGTGGTGTAGATCTTTCTCAGTGTCGTGGAGCAAATCTCCCGAAACATTTTGCTAATGTCGGCAGTCAGTCCTATTTGGTGGGAGCAGAAACCAATTAGCATGTCAGTCAGTAAAGGGTGAAGGTTTGGTCCAGTCTCGAGTATACTATTCAAGGCTACACCGTTGTTCGCCTTGGCTGAAGTGTCAAAGATTGCTCTGACTTCGGTTGTCATGGAGGCATCTTCGAAAACTCCATGGACAGGGAGATAGTAGGAAGGGTGATGGCTGACTTCTGAAGCAGGCACCTTCTCAGCGTGATCCAAGGTGATATACTCACTCAAGACATCGTTGAACTGTTCAAGCTTGTCTTTCTTGCCGAGGGAGTGCTCGTTCGAGATGTATCGCTGCACAGCTCGAGTTCGTAAGTTGCCCCGCATGGGAGGATGAGGAATGTGAGGTAAAGTGACCACATATCAACCTAGTCTTATGTAGCCAGACCCTTTACCTAACAGCTACGCTGGGAACGGGTCTGGTGGCATTAGTACATAGTATCAGTTCAATACCCTCCAGATCTCAGGGGGAAGTTGAGGTTCCGGTGGTGGTTGTCTGTAATTTAGGATTACCGCAGCCACTCAATCAGCTCTTTTTCACTGTCTCAAGACTTCCGAGTATGTACTAAAATATAGGAATTGGGCAGTGGAACTTGCTGCAAATAAGGTGAAAAACACTAGGATTCATGAAAGGGCTGCAGGACCAGTACTTTTAGGTCTTGTAAAATGGTGGATATATAAGAAATATTTGCTCTTTGATAATGACAACAACAACAATAATAATGCCACTGTTATAAGCTAAGCTAGTATGTTGTACCTTATAGCTACCAATAAGTACCATAAGGTAGTTATAGCATATCTTATATCACACCTTTCACTGTGCAAGAGATATTTTGTACAAGCATTTTAGCTAGGCATTGAAGTTTTTTGTGTGCGGTATTTTTACGTTTACATAAGGGTTCAACCGCGGAGCTTCGGTGACAGACGAATTACATTCCTTTTGAACTGGTACTATGTACTAATGCCACCAGACCCTTTCCCAGTGTAGCTGTTAGGTATAGGGTCTGCAATCGTCAGCATCTCTGGAATGTGTCTCTTCAAACTCTGCAACTATCCGTGTGTCATTGTTAGAGAGTGAAATAATCTTGGGGACTTGATCCAGTTCCCAGAGGCACTTGAGGGATGGTAGTAACTGGACCTCTTGTGGTTGTGTGAAGAATCAGTGGTGAGTCATTGTTTCCCAGTGGTCCGGCTACACTCCAGCCAAAGAGGGTCTTAGTGAGGGTGAGCTTCAGACCTGGGTGTCGGATGTCCACACACACTCATCTCGGTCTTGGTTGCTAATGATGAGATCGATAGCTCCACCGAGGTCTGGATTCGTTAGCTTCAGCTCTTTGACGGCAGAGTCTTCTAGAATGGTCTTCTTATGCCAATGTGGGTACACTGGCTTGAGTCATGGAATAACTGAGAAGTTAATGACTGTAGACTTGTTAGGGTCCACCAGTGACTTCAGTTCAGCATGTACATAATGTCTTGCTACAGCCTTCTTTATCCACTCCATTTTACCTGACACTCTGAGGGTTGTGCTTGCTTGGAGTTGTGAGGCCAGTTTTTTGGATATCAGTACTGCTTGGGCTTTGGTATGTCTACCTTCGTGAGTGATTTCAACTATGACTGTGTTGAGAAAGCTCAGGATAGGAGAAGGTTGCTCAGGATCCTTCGTCTTGGTAGGAGCTTCACTCCCACGGAGAGGGTGGTTGCTGTAGACTCAGTACTTGCTCTGTCTCTGATGTCGGCTTCAGAACCCGTGGCTGTCAGGGAGGCAGTTAATGCATAATCATTTAATCCTGACAGTCTTTTTCCTTCAGTCAACATCGTATTCCATGAAGGCTGGGCATCGAGACAGTTCGTGGTGTTTGTCTTAACATAAAGGGAACTTGCTGGGAGAGCTCTTGATTGCTGGATTGACTTTTGTGGATGATGATGATGGGGGAGACTTGATGGTCATGGACGAGGTCAGTCTTGGGAGACATCTTGTAGATGATTCCATGCACATATTTCTTCAGATCATCTATCATGGGCATCTAGCTCGGTGCTTATCCCACTCTTCATATAATTTGGGATCGAAGTATTGCCTGGCATGTTCAGCTGCAAAGATAGATAGAGAATCTCCCATGAGCTTGATGATAGAGTCGTAATTCAGAACATGCCTGTCCAGTAAGTGCTGTAATCTTTCTCAATCATAAGTGTAGTTATCACCAGCCATTGTCTCTTGCACAAGCATAGGATAATCACCAGAGGGCTGCCATAGCTCTGCTTCAGGGCTTTTATAGCTGTGGCATAGTCTCCATGAGCGTGGGACTGAATGATAGCATGTGCTTCTTCAGCCTCCATTGACTTGAGCAGCAAGAAACGCTTCTCGATGTCTTTTTGATGCTTACCTCGAGATTCCATGGTAGCCTGAAACATGTCTTCAAACTGTTGCCACTGTCTTTGATTTCTATCGAATGCTCTTGAGTTTGCCAACCTCCATGTCAGTATCGCAACACTGGAGGAGATGGTTAGCCTGGTCTATCAACTCGGTGTGCTGTTGCTCAGACTTGATCCCTTCTTCTCTTCTGTCTTGAGGTTATCGGGATCATTAGTTCCAGTTGCTGTTGGAGTAAGAAGTGGACGTTCATCTCGTGCTGAAGGTCTCTCTTCAGCAGAAGAACCTCGCTTCTCTTGGTCTCCTTGAGTGTCTTGTATTGAAAGGTATTTATGCGATGGCAGATTTTGGGAATCTGGCCTCACTTGTATGCCCTCTTGTGGTTGACCACATTTGGAGAGGTCAACCCTTGAATGACGTGCGCTTCTTCTGTGTCAGTCAAGGTGTATTAAGGATGAGTTGTGCTAAGTTCGAGAATGAATTTTTGGGACCAACCCTCAGTTTACAAGCTTAGATTTCATCAGTGAATCTTAGTAAGGTGAAATCAAATATCTAGCCTGTGAAAGGAGGTATTGTATCCACCAAGAGCTTCAATCAAGAAAGTAGTTCAATCACGATCTTGAAGTGAAGATGATGATAGTCAGTTGGTAGAGCACGGTCGTCGATCGCACTTGAGCAGAGATCTGGCTCAAAGGACCAATGTTCGAGGGGGCGTAACTTCCTTGAACCAGGAGAATGATCGAAGGACCAGTACTGATGATCCTTACCCACCACAAATTTGCAAATACCCCTATTGCTGGCACCGAGGCACTTGCAACAGGAGCTGTTTAAAGCGTGGACAACTCGCAGAACAAAAAACTAAGTCTGACCGTTTGGATAGGGCAAAGATCATCAGTCAAATATCTACGTGCAATTCACCAAACATATATGCTACACACAATGACACAGGGCTAATGGTTTACAAGAGATATGAATATCATTAGCCAAAGTGTTCAACATGTGCAAGGTGTTCATGAGTTCATGTAATGTTTCAGTCTTGTCCGTTCAGACGCAGTCCTGAACAGTTACCATAAGCTTAAAAGTACTATACACCTGAAGAAATTTTTGCAGGCAAGTTTTTGGTTACATAATATTTAATATTTACTTATAATTTCGGTAGTGGCCAATACCTAGGGAAAGGTAAGGCTAAAACCCTGCTTGGTCACAACCTATTTACCCTAACTTAGATATCAGTTCAACATTTAAATTCTATGAAGTTTGATCAACTATGTTTTAAAGACAAAGTAAATAACTACACAATCATTGTAAACATCTGCATATGAACAACTATGAAATTTTATCAACTATGTTACAAAGACAAAGTAAATAACTACACAATCATTGTAAACATCTGCATGGTGTATGGCAAAAATAAGGTTTGCATGAAGCTAAATGCTAGTGCTTAGTCACTAAAAGCAGCTACGAACTTACAATTCTACATTGTATGAACTTTCTAAGTTTTCCTTTACTTTTTCCCACTCGATGTGGCACCACTCATCTGGTATATCAGGAGCTACAGCATCAAATTCTGCTGCAATCTCATTTTTGTATTCACCCATAAACCATTTCCAGTATAAACAGCTCTTTGATGTGACATCAGGGGGAATAGACCATTGAGGATAAATTTCTTTGTAATTTTTATAGGGGTGAAACTCACCATCAGGTCTTCGGAATCTACGGTCTCCTGCAACTTGCGTAGGGCATATTTCAATTATCATTTTTTTGGTTGATATATCTCTCCAGCCAGCTAGACAACTTAGTCGATGAGTTTCAGTTCTGTGCTCCTGAACTGAAGGATCATGCTCAAGAAGGTCACATTGCTCTCCACAAAATGGACATTGCTCAGTACATCCAATTAGTGATTTCAGAAGGTCATGTGGTTTATCTTTCCAACTGTTTATTTCACTTTTGAACATAATAGTATCAAAATATTTATAACAATTTTCCATTAACTTATTTAGTCCAGTATAAATGTTTTGCTTGAAATTTTCTAAATTTAATTCTTCTGAGGCATCATAACCAAAATCATCTGCCTTTATGTTTGCCCCGATTTCAGAACGAAGAGTTGTATTGCTGCTGAATTGTTGCAACCATTCAAAAATATTGTTTACATTTAATTCAGAAACAACATTCTTTACTATAGTCACCAGTCGACTGACGTCCTCTTTGGCTGTAACTTGAAGTCTTGTATTACCATTAGACAAAACTTCATCACAATAGTCTTCAGTATATTCTCTGATAAAGTCTGTTAAACATGTTTGAACTTTTTTTATATAAGTCATGTATCCTTGGAAATCATTTCTCTTGTAGAGATCTGTTAATATTTTTACTTTTAATGCCATTTTGCTCGAAAAGTAATGTTCAGAAGCTTTCATTTTATGAACAATTTTGGAGCCTAAAGTTTTTTCCACTTGTAATTTTATTGGTTCTTCCAAATAAGCACAAAGAGTATCAGCAAGAGCCTCTTCAGATTCTGTTTGCTTGTATTGGTTTTTGAACTTTGTAAACAAAGGTAGCTTGACATTTTTTTGTAAGTACTCAATCGGATCATTTTTTTTTTCAAAATTTCTTGCCATATTTTCAAAATGTGGTGTGGCATAAGCACAAGCTCGCACATATATCTGAAGGTAGTAGTGAGGAGTAAATTTAATTACACCTTCATTGGTTTCAGAATATTTCTTAATTGACTTTTCAAGCATTCGAAGAAGCTTTTTTGTGAAAGCTGGATTAAAATCAGTGTCTTTAGCTGTTAATTGTTGTACATACTGTTCAGCTTCATCAAAAACACTCTTCGTAATGTGGCATGCCAACTGTTGATGTGGATTTGTACCCCATACTTTATTGTACATTTTCTTTATATAGCCTGGTTTGTACTTGTAATGAGTATCTCTATCTGGGATAAACTCGAAAGGTTGTCCATTTGTTTTGCTTTCCTGCTGTATTATTTGAATTAGTGCACCATCATATCCTTGACAAGTGGCAGCAAATTCAACTAAAATTTTTTCCACCTCCATATGTATATTTCTGGACGCATTCTTTACAGGTGGTATTTGTTTTATCAAGTCTTGCCAAATAAGATCAAAAGTCAGTATGAGTTCTTCTTCAGTTTGCTGAGTTTTTTTAAGAATTTTTTCCACCTGATTTACATCTAATACACTTTCAATTATATTTTTCATTCCAAAAATATCTAACCTTCTTCTTATTTTGACTATTTGAAGTATTAAGTTTCCCGATTCCAATGTAATTATTTTTTGGTCCACATAACTTTTTATCTTTTCACCAGTAAACAAATCTCTAGCCAATAAGGTCTGTAGCAGTTTTTCATCAAGCTGATGAGATTTTAGGCCATTTTTTAGCTGCTCCTGCTCTCTTTTTACCTTTTCAATATGCTGCTGTACTTTAGATTTTATGAATTCTGTGTTCCTGCTTCTAGTCTTTTCAAATTCCGATATGGCTTCTCGAGATTTCAGTAATTTGTCACAATGTTGTTGTGCATGCCGCTTAACATCAGAGATAAAAGTACTGAAGCGAATTTCAAATCTGCTTTTCCACTGAGCCAGTATTTCACATTGTTTGCCTTCAAAGAAGGTCTCCATATCTTTTTTTAAAGGTTTGTATAAGTTGTGATCGACATACTGTATTAATTCTCTGTGTTTCTCTTGTACTAGCCTAGACACTGACTGAAGTGACTCAGTACTAATTTCATTTTCTGCTTTCTGTTCCCACTCAAGCATAGAAGATTGTATGGTCCATTCCCACTTCGTGTATGCTCTCTCTAGTGAATTGTATGCAGTTATTTCAAGAGTATTTTTAAAACTGAACACAAATTTTTCTTTTAACAGTGTTTCCCAGAGATCTGAAATCTTAACAGAAAATGATTTCAAACTGAGATCACCAAATTTTTCTCCAGATTGAGAAACCATTTTTTGTTTACCAGTTCTGTAACAAATAATGTCTACTAAGTGATGCTTGAGAAATTGAGCAATATGGCTGTAACCATGATTTATGGGAGCCATTGGTGGATCTCCTTTCCATAATCCAGGAAAATAATGAACATCTTTTTGGTCATCAAATTTAATGACATCATTAAAATTTTCATATTGGCCTTCACAATGCTCTTCTCGAGCAGCATCTAAGGTGAATTGATTTAATTTTTTAGTAAATTTGGCTCTTCCAACTTCTCCTTTAATATTTAATCCAGCATTTTGGTGGACAAACTGACATCTTGGAGAGTATTTCACTTTGTTCATGCGCAAAAATGCATGAACTGAGGTTTGTAGAATGTCGTCCATGTCCCCAGGAACTTCTCCATATATATTAATCAATGTCATATTTGCTAATCCAATAACAAATGTAGCCAACTCATTGTCATGTTTTTGAGTCTTTAAAGGATCCAACTCTGGAGCACGCAGTCCTTCAGTATCGACTACCAAAACAAAGTTACAGTTTGTCTTATGTTGAAAATCTTCATCTAAGGAAAGAAGTTGCATGAACGCTCCACGAGTACATCTTCCCGCACTGACATTAAATTGTAAACCAAATGCTGTATTTAGCATGGTAGACTTACCAGTACTCTGAAGACCAAGAACTGATAGTACTAAGATATTTGGGTTGTGAAGTATTTTCACTGCTTCTTTTAATACAGCACTAACCCACTTAAGTGGTACATGAGCTGCATCTCCATCCATGAGTTCTAAAGGGTATCCATCTATTAAAAGTTCAGCAGCTATCTTTGGAAGATGGTATGAATAGTAGTCAGCATAACTCTTTGATTGCAAAGCCGCCTCATACAGTTGGCCAAGCTCTCGTAAAAGATGTTCTAATCCAAATGAAGAGTTAATAATATCTTCTTGAAGATCTTCTAATTCTTTTTTAAAAACATTTATTTTTGCTTTTGACTCAGCTTTGGATTTACCAGTTTCTGCCTGTAATTTTGACAATTCTTTACGAACTAACTGATATCTTTGCTGTTTATCAGACACATTTTCACGTGATAAAGAATTTAATTCCAACTTTAAACACTGCAAGAAATAATTTCTTAAATATCCCTCTCCAAATTCAATAAGAGCATCAATGAACAATTTCATTACTGAAGAGAGTCTTTCTACATGCTTGAGTTGTTTGTTTCGTATACTTGTTTTATGACTGTTGATTTTTTCAGTATACTGGATTACTGTTTCACTTCCGATTCTTGTTTGTCGGTGCTCTTCTTTATCATAATATGCCCAAGTGCGCCATAATTTATCACCTTGTAATGGAATCATTGCTTCTTTGACACTGAGATTACTGCTTTTGTAATCCACAATCAATTTCTTGATGGTATTAGCGTGCAATAATCCTTTTCTGTACAAATCACTGGTCTCATCTACTACTATTTTCTCACCTCTCAACTTATGAACCTGATATTCAATGGATGAAAAAGATGTGATTTTTTCAAGTTTTTTTCTGAGACGATTTCGAATTGTATCCTTCGCTTGCGCAGCTGTCCTTTCTCTCAAATTTATTAAGTATAATTTTGGAAAATTAAGTTTAAGGGTAGGCTTTTCTTCACTTCCATTAAGAACAGTCAAACCACCAGGAGAAGAATATATTGTATTTAATATATCCATGCACTGAGTATCAATTTCAATGTTATGTTCAAGAAGGACAACTATACACATGGAAGATATTTCACTGAGTACCCTTAGTTGTTCCAAATGATGCCTGGCATCACCATGGAGATTTAAGAATGTAATGGCATCTGAAAACAAATCATTTGATTTTCCTGCAGGTAGATACCAAGCCATGTCTACAAGACCGTTTTTTAAACATGACTTTAGATGTCCTCCAGGACAGTCTCGATGAAAGAAATGATTGCAACCTTCATCACCGATGACATCATTCATTATTTTTGATTTTGAAGAACTTATCTTTGTATGGTTACCAATACGTACAAACGATACTATAGGCATGGGGTATTTAATCATTGAGTGAGTTTTTTGCATCTTGTTTCCTGTATTAGATGCAAAGTCATTAATGATTGTTCGCATTGCCCAAAGAGGAAGGACTAAGTGTTTGGTGAATGGATCCGGTAAAATTAATGGTACTGAAAGCTGACACTTAGCTAATCTTGAAAACAAATCTTGACGAAGAAAATCATCAGAGCATATTAATACTGCCAGGAGGGCATCCATTGGATGAACACAATTATCATTTTCTGTGCATATAAAGGAACAACTTGTTATACCACCATTATCGGAATCTCCACAGTCATCTGAATCACTATCATTAGGATCTTCTAATTTGTTATTGATATCTCTAGTCATAAGGTCTGCTCTACACTGAGTGTCATAAGACATAAGCTTATGAATAATCAAAAATGGAAGATGTGTTGGATCTGTAATTTGACGTTCATGTAGAGATATTTCTATGATATCTGGCCTTATACATAAAGCATCACAGAGCTGTAATTTAGTAGTGTTCTTGTATTTATTGAGGCCAATACGTTGAAACAAACTTAATATTTGGGACTCACCAGCTAATTCAGTGTGCACTTTATCATTTGAAGTTATTTTTTTTGAGTGCATTTCGAATAAAATATCAGTCATTTTTTCGTCGATTGATTTAGTCCTAGGCTTTGGTGGAGGTTTTTTGGAAGTAGCTGGCGGAATTGGTCTAGAAAATGCTGGTGACACCTTCTTTGGCATAAAGACGTCAGGATAATTAATATTTTTCATAGCTGACGCAATCTCAGTTAGATTTTTTTTAATATCGTTCAAGGAGGTGGTGAATAATTCATTTAAACAATGTTCAATTTTAGTTGATAGTGGAGGCTGCAACTTTGTCATTTTCTGCCTTAAAAACTGTATAAAATGTTGTATTTGTGTGTCATTTAAATCTGTCATTTCAATAGCTAGTAAATACAAAAATGGCTGTAAAAGTATTGGATCTACTTCAGCTTTTTTTGTGAACTCCATTTGTTGCTGGGAGAAGCTTTCTCTCATCACTTCCAAACTACTTCTAGAAAAATTTTTGAACTCAACCGCATCAATGTTGTAAGATTTTTGGAAGGGCTGAATTAAAATAGTTATTAATAAGCTTTCATAGGAGTTTTGATAATGGTCATTCAGCTTCTTGACAGCTGCTGTGACAATATCGGCAATTGTCTCGACAAATTCAGTATCATTAGGATTTGAGCATTCCTTCACTTGGTTTATGAGGTTACCTAAAAACGAGTCAAATGTAGGGAAATCAGTAATGTTTAAGGCTTTAAAATGTTCTTTCAGCTGAAGATGGCAGTATAGCCATTCAGATATTTCCTTAGCCCTGTGGTCACTCACTTGAGAAATTTCATTTTTGACAACAATATTTCTTACTTTATTCTTCAAGGACACATCAGAATCAGTTTTAATAGAAAACCTAAAAATTGAGTGTAAAAACTCAATTACGGCTGGCTCTGATAAATAATTATTAGTCCATTCGACATTAGATCCAGAACATTTCATAATGACATCAGATTTTATCTTTTCAAGATGCTCTAGCCTTTGTAAAAGTTTGGGCAAAGTAACTTCAGTCTCAGTATTCCAATTGTGGAACTCCTGAAGAGGCCTCTTTTGACAAGATATTACATTTTCACAAGCAGTCAATCCAGTCATATTTTCCCAAGAATGCTTCAAAGTGTCGCATATTGTTCCAAACTCGTTAAAATGATTTTGCTTAATAATATCCCATACTGCAATAAGTTGAGTTCCTCTGTCAGTCAATGTCCATGAACTACTATTTTTTTCCAAGTCAGCCTGCCATGATATGATATCGCAGCTGTCACTAGATCCCCCTATAGTCAAGGCACATATGCTAATGCTAGATAATGCTTCATCACTGCAAACATCTTGGTAGTTTTTCACAATATTGTTAATGTCAAGGTGATCCGAAATATCTGATCCTAAAACATTTTTCTTTAATGCTATAGAAATAATTTCATTTTGTAGACGTATCACACTATTTCTTTCATCATCACTGTTTAGTCTACAGGAACAGATTCTAAAAATATGTCCACCAAAACTGAAAGGGCTACTTGAGACATGTGATCCAAAGGAATTAAAAAAAACTTCACAAGATTTACGCATATGAAGATTAAATTTTTTATGCATTTCAAAGGTTTGCAAAACTGGTTTTAAAGCTAGTTTTACATCTTCTAAAAGTTTAAAATCAGTTGGCTGAATAGAACATGTGGCTGTTTCTACTGTAGTGCAATGAACAGTAGATACATATAACTGCACTGGGTCAACTTCACCATGTGTTAGTAAGGAGTTGGCCATAAGGGATCCATGAATAGGTGTATCTGAGGAAGTAGACAAACTCTGTCCCAAAAATGTTATCATTTTTTTGAAATTCAATTCTTCATGCTCAGAAAGACAGAAATGACTTGTGTGTTTAATTTCAGACACACGTATTAGTTTCGTATTCTTGGGGATTTCAATAATCACATTTCTGTCCATCACAAGGTCATTAAACTTTGTAGTCAACAGGATTCCTTGAAGGGCTCTTCCTTTAGAGCAAGCTTGTAATACACTATGGCTGCTCAGTAGCATACAAGAGTGTGATCGTTTAGAAGCAATATCTTTAGGTTTAACTAAAGGTTTGGGTTCATTTAGAACTCCTGTTTTTATTTCAGGTTTAACTGTTGGCACAATTGGTTTGACTGGTACTATTGGTTTGACTGGTACTATTGGTTTGACTGGTACTATTGGTTTGGGTTTATTTTCAATGCTTTCTTTTCTTATACGTTTGACTGGCACTATTGGTTTGACCTTATCTTTTTTGTCTTCCATTTTAAGAAGCCTAGCAAGTGCTTTTTTCTCAACTTTATGTTTTGCACTACTCAGTAGTACTTGAAATATCTCTTGGTCTCCCTCTAAATATTGTAAAGACTTCCTCGATTTAACTCCTTGATTTTGAAATTGAGATAACCAGTAATCTGTTTCATCTAGCCCTACTTCTTTGAGAAGTTTTACCAGGTCATCATCATGGTTGGAGCCTTGTAGGGATGCCATAGTAGTCTAAAAAAGACAACACTAGTTAACTATTAACACAATATAGCTTAATTGGTGAGAGAGCAAGGTAAGACACTTTCAGGGTAACACAATTGAAAATTGAGGATGTTTGTTTGTTGGCAAGCGAGTGAAGCGAATGAGACAATATTAGGGGTGAATAGAAAAGCAGGCCTATGTTTGTAGATATATAGGTTACATCACGAGGTGGAGGTTGGTGTTCAGGACTCAGACTACTAACCTGAACAGTACCAGCCGTGTGGGCAGGCCCTACATAGCTGCCAAGAACATGGAACAATTATCAGTCATTATCACCTATAAACATCCTGTCGGTACCTACCCACACAATGTTATTCATGAGCCTTCCTAAACCACAGTTCTATATCATCGTGCGTTATCTATATATTTTGTATAATTATATCCTTTCTCGTTCTATGTGTTTGCCTAACTATCGCAATTATTTGGGCTAGAGTGCGCGCTTTTGGGTTGGCCGGCCGAGACTGCAATTGCAGTAGGTGACATCGGTTGAGGCTGGTCAGCTCACGTCATAGGGACACATAGAGTCTAGACCTTCGCGGAATACTGTGCTCGGGCTCTTACAAGGTTCGAACAGTTGGTATGGAATTGCATGATGGAGGGCCTAAGGTCGCGTATAAAAGGGCATGGCCAGGGACATTTTTCGTGACATGTGGAAAATAATGGCTGCCAGTTTTTGTCACACGCGGAGACCATTTTAGAATGTATTACAGCAACTCAGCGCACAAAATAACTGAGAAACGAACGTAATTGCCTGCATTCACAGAAATGCACTTTTAAGACAATTAGTGAGCCACCCATGTGAGGTTGTGCACTGCATAGAATCTGGAAAGATAAGGGTTCTTTAGCGAGCAAAAAATGTTTCCTCATCTCACACGAAGACATTGCTACTAGGGCTCCAAGTTGGGGACTGATATTTGCTGTAACAAATTTAAAAAAGTGCTTCCAGCGATTATAAGCAGGTAAAAAGTTATATAATTTTGTTATTAAAAGTATTGATCAATTGCCGGGATGCTACTTATTTTTTATCACATACAGTGACAATTTTTCTAAACATGGGCTTTTGTAAGCTTTAGCTGGGTTTCATTCATTCAGAGTCTGCTTTACTGTCTTCGTTAGTGTCAGTAGTCTATCCTTCTTTAGTAGAAGCTCTCAATGAATCCTGTGATGGTCTAATTCCAGTTGATGTTCTTTTATGATGAACTTAAGTCTGTCAAATTCATTTGGAATCCTAACCTGGTTAACAGGTGTGATAAGATTGATTAATTTAAAATTTTATTGGAATTGAAATGTAAAAAGTGTTTTTGTCTGCGTGTGAGGATGGCATTCAGTGGTGTAGGAAGATGTTTTGCTATAGTGGGCTCCAAGGGCTTGATTTTGTGGTTTAAAAGTGTTTATACCTCAATATTATGGAGGGGGGGGGCTCCAGCCCCTGGAGCCCCCCTATTCCTACGCCACTGCATTGTAATATAGGTGGCTGATAGCAGCACACTTCAGAGTTTCTCCATTGGGACTGCCTCTTTATTTGTCCACCTTTAACCTATTTTGTCCCTTCCTGAGCCAGCAGGCTAATCTCTGTTTCATACACATAGCACAAAAAGGTCAAAATTTGCTTTAATTCATTTTAAGGTTTCAAAATTTGTGCTTTTATTAGACTTTTAAAAATAAAAATTTCTTACTGGCTAATTATGTTCTTTTATTAACCCCAAATATCTATCAGTTACCGCGAAGCACGAGGATAGACGGGTCCCAGAGCTAACTGTAGTATACTATTTTGAAACAGTCACTTCAAATAACATACTTCTATTTTACTTGTAGGGTGAGGAATGAGGCTGTACTTGTGAAGCCATTGGAACAGCTTAAAATTCTGTCTCAACTGTGACCAAATCAATCCTGACGCTCCAACTATTCCACCAATCTTCTATTCAGACCCTGCTGCGTATAGACTCTGTCATCATCAATTCAGTTCTTTCTGTTGGGGTTGCTACTACTATATTCTTCACCCCTATCTGCGTACAAGTCTTAATCTTGTGCTGAACTACTCCACTCCCACTAATGAGCAACCAACTCCAAGCAACATTGGGAATACACCATCACTTCTACTCTAGGGACTAACCATTTCAATGGCTAATTATTGTATTTCTTATGTTATGTTTACAAATGGGCTCTTTTTAGAGCTACAACAAGTCAATTGATTTATATCTTACCAATAAATTGCAGGTTTATGGAGCTCCAAGTTTTGGGGGGCGGGGTAAAATTGCAAATCAGTTGTAAACTTATTAGATGTATTCTCTCTCATTCACAGGCTGTTTTTTTCTTAAAAAAAATATTTGGTTGCCACCGGGAATCGAACCCAGGACCGCTTGCTTAACGCACAAGCGCTCTGCCTCTTGCCATTGAGAATGGCAGAGCACTTGTGTGTTAAGCAAGCGGTCCTGGATTCGATTCCCGGTGGCGACCAAATATTTTTAATTCTGTATTGTTTAAAAAAAGCCCGTGAAAGAGAGAGAATACATCTAATGAGTAAAAGAAGGTTGAGAAAGAAATTGTGAACTGATAAATTAGTGGAGTAAAAAAATTTAACGAATAAAAATATTCTTTGAAAAAAGAGAATTTTTGTTGGTTTGTTGAGAGTGAGACTATAGCACAGCAGTAACCCTTAACAGTATAAATACAGAATTGGAGTGTTTGTTTGCCGGTTGGTTGTCGCAGTTCAGTGGCAGAGCACTTGTGCGCTATACAGTGGTCCTGGGTTTGATTCCCGGTGGCAACCAAATATTTTTAATAGAGAGAGAATACATCTAATGAGTAAAAGAAGGCTGAGAAAGAATTTGTGAAGTTGTAAACTTAATTGCAAATAAAAATCGATATTTCGTGGAACTAGATCACTGAATTGAATTTATAAAACTTTGTAGCACTTTTTTTGAGCGGTGCAGTAAATTGGAGCTCCGCAATCTGGTGCACTACTAGCCAAGCTGATACTCTACTGCAAGACAACGAGTTCTTTTCCATTTCAATATTACTTAATGATTTATTCATAATTATTTCTTTTTATAAGATATTGAAAAATTCACGTTGTAGTGCAGTTCATTTTTTTTTAAGTTTACCCATGTGTAAAAAAAATTGTCGTTCTCATTATTAGATTCCAAAAAAAATTGATACAAAATTTGGAACTTTAATTCCACTTGCAATTCTTAAGAAATAGCCCCACCCCCATGTCTCGTACTACGAGTACGCGAGCAATTTATTTTCAATTGGTTTGTATTGTTTCTAAAAAGAGCCCGCCTATATCAAGAGTAAACAAACATCAATACAACAATAACAAGAGAGTCAGTAAGAGAAAGCAGTTTCTTGGAGATAGCCCGAGATGAAGGTAATTAGATCTGCGTAGCCTAGGAAGTCTTCACTCTTCAGAAATCGAGCCGCCTGCTGGATCCATCTGCTTGAGTTCAGGTGCGCAGAGCGCAGAGAATGGCTACAGGAGGAGAGGCAGCCTGGTGCACCTTGCCGCATGAGCTCAGACGACATAAGAAGCTAAACTAAAACACCACAACTTCGCAAAGTAAACTTCTGCTACTAACTGCGTGATTGTTTCTGCTTGCGTATTATCGAATGGTGGGGTATTGGCAGGGAATAAATTAATGTCCGGATCTACACGCTGTGCACGTTGCTATGTGCGGCCACCCTTAATTACCATTTTTTTAAATTTCGGCTTAGTTTTTGAGAAAATGTGAGAAAAGGCAGACTATGGTGAGTGCTGCTATACGGCCATGCTCATTCAATCATTTTGCTGCCATTTAGAACCGCGCGTGCTCACGTGAGCATGCACATTTTACTGCTCCCGTTTCAGATTTGTTATGTGTGTTCTGTAGTTCCAGTGCTTAACTTTTATGTCTTGTGATGGGAAGTTTCTGCTGCTGGAGGTGTGCTTCTTTCATCAACTGTAAGTATGCCTGCTCTCCAAAAAGTGTGCCCTAAGTGTTCGTGTAGCGTACATGTCAGAAAGTTGAAATGTTCTCGTGGCTACTTTTTTCTAACAAGCACAAGGTTAGTACTGAAGCCAGAGAATACCATGAAGTCCTCAGAAAGTTGTAAAACAGTATGGCTGAGTATTAAGCACATAAAACAGCTTTAGAAAGTATGGATCAGTCCCAGGAAGCCCTTGAAATGCCTGAATAATCCCAGAGATGTAAGCAGGCCAATTTAAATTTTATATTCATAAATAGAACAAAACTATTATTGTTATAAGCTGAAACTTTAAGAACTCGGTTATTCAACAACAGTGACTTCTTTTGCAAATTATTGCATTTCTTTTAAACTAACACTGAGGGTTTGCACTCTTAGTGCTCTATAGCTTTCTTGGTGATGTGTCCAGTTTATTAGCTCAATGGATGACATTGGGAAGCCATTCATCTTAGCACTCTTTGCCATGCCAAATCTCAAGTACAGTATTGGTGAGTCAACTCAATTCACTACAGGTGTGGATGCCAGCAAAAGAAAGATGTTCTTGTAGTCTGCACAAGCATTTGGACTTTCTCAGCTGATAACCCATTGAAATTTAGCTATGTTTTTTTGTGTAGCATATTTTATAAGAAAAAAATAAGTAGCATTTTTGTTTGTATATAATATTTTAATATAATCAGTGGGCAACAACTTTATCTTAACAAAGTGTATGAAAGCACTTCCAATGTCAGGCAGTACTCACTCAAAGTAACCATGGTAAAATTGTGATTCAGAGAAGCCTCACAAGGTCATTATCAATCCCATGCGTGGTCACTCTGTAGGGGATTTTTTTTGTGTGCAGTGGAATAGAACTTAGACAATAAAGGTCACTAAAGCTGCTGATAAGGTTAGAATTGGAATTAGAAATATAGTTTTGAAGATATGAAGGATAAAATTTGGCCATTGCATGGTTGAGATAACCACAAAGATATACATTTATCCATGAGGTAATGCCAGAAATCTGATAACACCGGTAAGTGCCACCAAAAAAAAAAAAACAAAAAAAAAGCCGTGTAATAATGTGAGAAAGATGTATGACTTGGCATAGGTGCAACTGGAGTGTAGCATATGGTATGTTCATGACAGTTCACAGTTTGGCAGGGCCTAAACAACATATTTGTAGAAAAGGATACACTGTACGCCCAAAGGGCAAAAAGGTTTATGCACACCTACAGTTTGGCAGGGCCTAAACAACATATTTGTAGAAAAGGATACACTGTACGCCCAAAGGGCAAAAAGGTTTATGCACACCTACGCAAAGACGTAGATATATGTATAGGTTACATCACGATGTATAGGGTTTACACAACCGAGGGAAGGATAGTGTAAATCCCATACTGACCGAACGTGGAGTGATGCAACGGACTTGTATTAGGTTCTAGGCTATAGGAAACACATAAAACTAATTTTTGATTGGACACTTGACTTATTCGTCTCCTAGGAGGTGGATATGAAATAGAATCACTGCGAATTGAGCAATCTGATTGGACGGTTTAAAACTACTATGGTACAAATATATGTATAGTACTGCTAGTAGTGTGCACAAATAGTGAGCGAGCCTCCCTAATTAGGTTACATAAAACTGCAGTATTGTTATATGATTAATTTTAATTTCTATTATGCCAGCTACCAAAATAAGGTTGAGTTTTAAATTACGTGTGTGTATATATATGTATAGAATGATGTAGCTCGCTTGGTAGAAATGTCCACTATGTTACAGGGAGACAGACTCAACGGCCCACAGTTACTCGGCTGAACCCACAGCAGAACAATCCCTTACTAATATCCCAATGTTTTCAGGCTACTAAGAGACAATGGTGTATTAGAAAACAGACAAAAAATAGTAACAGTAGTAGTAGTACAAGTACAAGAACAGTGTAAGGGTGAATGAGGTATAATAGCTGTTAAGGGTGGCCGCACTCCGCCTACGCAATTTTTTGTTGATGGTTGCTATCCACAATTACTACTATTGTATACTTACAGGGGCTTCTCCACTACAACACAAGGATAAAGTACCTGCCAAAGGCACTGCTCACTAATTTTAGAGTGAATCTGGAGGAAATATCGGGGCCAGGTTATACAACTTTGTAGCACTTTTTTGGAGCGGTGTGTTAAGTTAGAGCTCCGCAATTTGGTACACTACTAGCCGAGCCGATACTCTACTGCAAGATGAGTTCTTTTCCATTTCAATATTACTTTATGATTTAATCATAATTTTTTTCTTTTTATAAGATATTGAAAAATTCACGTTGTGGTGCAGTTCATTTGTTAGGTTTACCCGCGCATAAAATTTGTTGTCGTTCTCATTATTAGATTCCAAGAAAAACTGATACAAAATTTGGAACTTTGGAAGAAATAGACCCTCCCCCATGTCTCAAACTACTATAATACACGAGCATTTTTTTCACATTTGTTTGTATTGGTTCAAAAAAGAGCCTGCCTATATCAAGAGTAAACAAACATCAATACAACAATAACAAGAGAGTCAGAAGATAGAGCAGTTTCTTGGAGATAGCCAGAGGTGAAGGTATTAGATCTGCGCAGCTTAGGAAGTCTTCACTCCTCAGAAATTGAGCCTGCTGGATTTATCCACTTGAGTTCAGATGCACAGAGCCTGGAGAATGGCTACAGGAGGAGAGGCAGCCTGGTGCACCTTGCCATGTGAGCTCAGACGACATATGGAGTGTTGCTGTAAACGGCTATGAGACAACAAGAAGCTAAACTAAAACACCACAACTTCGCAAAGTATACTTCTGCTAGTTTCTGATTGCGTATTATCGAATGGTGGGGTATTGGCAGGGAATAAATTAATGTCCGGATCTACAGGTGATGCGCGTTGCTATGTGCGGTCACCCTTAATAGAGTAAACTGCGGTAGAATGACTTCTTCCCACATAATGCTGACTATTCATGCAACCCTATCCAATGCATTTTCAGTTATTCATCATAATCATATTCATGCAATTCCATTCACGTAACCTAAACTTATTGAATTCATACCTACTATGCACACACGTTCATCCATGTTCTTTCCCACCTCACTTTTGGCAGGTTTGATTGGCCAGCCTCACTTTATTGTACAGATTTTCACTTATCTAGCTAAATACACTAGCCGAAGGCTCTGCCTAACTTTCCTCTCTTAAGAATTAGAAATTTGTCTGAGAGGTATCCTTGGCTGATTAACCAAAGGATAGCAAGGGCTTGCCTGAGCTTGTTCAAACCTAAGTTGACTGTTGGACTAGGAAGCTCCTTGACTAGAGTGTATTCTACAGTGACTTCTCTGGTGGCAGCTACTGTCGAGGCTCATGACCTAGCTCATCATACCACATGAACACAAGAGGTACTAATTAATCCTCAGCGCACATGCGTGAGAGGGTTACAGTAGTCACTTTGTCTGTGTGTCACTGTGTGTGTGTGTCATTCAACAATGGATCTCGAAGACGACGGCCTTCTGGGCTATGAAACGATGTAGAGATAGAGAAATTTGCAAAGTAAGTCCCTTTAATGTGCTAGAATTTTTTGTTTCGACTTAGTTTTCAAGAAAAAGCAAATCGATTTTAGCCGTACGTACGATCGTTTTGCTATTGCGCTACCGGTAATGCCCCTTTACCGCACTTTATAATCACGTGAGCTGAAAATTGCAGCTAGAGAGTGGCCAGCCGGCTTGTACTGCTGTTGCAATTGTCGCGCTTCACGCGTGTAAGGAGGCTAGAGTCGAGTTATATACCGCGGAGCTGATCTGTTTTAACCTAGAGGCGTTCCCTTCGCTCTGTTGTTTGTTTCTTTCTTTGTATCATCGTAAGTAGCAATTGTCTGTGTGTAAATGCTAAAGGTTTGAAATAATTTTAACAGACGTTCGCTTCTACTGCTGATTGGTGGACATACACTGAGGGTTCGCACCTCCTGGTGCTTCATTAGTAATGTAAACAATCACATGTGCAATGAGCAATTCCAGCTTCTGTTCAGGCATGGCCTGAACAATATATATGACATGGTGAAATATTTCATGAGCAGGCTAATTTATTTGGAGCCCAGAGGCAGTGAAAATAAAGCCTGAAAGTGAAATATCTAGCAATATCACTCTAATAAGTGGTTTATTCCTTGCTAGATATCTTCATTGAAGTAGTTCTACAGAGGACCTGTAATTCTAGGCGTGAAGTTGGTTGGGGTAAAACTCTCTAGGGGCACCCTATACCCCCAGCTGATATTTTAGCAGCTGCTCTAACCTGGTTGGGTAGGCTTCAATAGAGGAAAATAACTGTAAAATCTCAGAAAACAGGTAAGCCAGGCTAGTTGCTATAACTACTAGGGTAATGAGCTTGTGCAATATAGCCATGAGATAACACTTTGTGATAATGTGACTCCAGTCAAGTACCTAAAAATAACATTGTGAAGGTATCCAACTGGAATAAATACATGTATAAGTTAGTGGGGGTTAGAGGGGTTTCACCCTCTCTGCCACTGTTTGACTTAAAAACAAACAAACAGAAAACAAGAGTGCTTAACACTGGCACTATAAACAGAAAACTTCTTCTCGTGCTTAGCGGCAGCAACAAAGTATGCCAAATTTGTTGACCTCTTCTAAAACCTTAGTTATTTCGTTGTTCATTGTCTAAATGCTAGAAGAACTTAAATATTGTCAGCATTAACATGACATGTACAAAATTTCAGGAGATCAACAACCAATACCGATAATGAAAAACTCAGCCAATACGTGACGAACCGATACATCTCTAGTAGCTGTAATGCACAACACTTTCACACACACATCCTTTGGACCTACAACAAAAGACTTACCTTCGTGGTTAGACTATTGGACAATGGATTTTCAAGTAAGAACAATACCATAGCGTGACGACAAATAGAGCACTAAATTACCACTGCCACTAACGAATAGAAAATGAACTCCGGTATGTTTGTAATTTATAACTGCACCCGCAAAAGAATTCAAAGCGGTGAACAATTACATTTCCTTCGATGATACGGGTAAAGGTCGAAAAGCAGTGGATTCTGTTTAGTGAAGCTTGGGATGGGGTCGACCACTAAGTTAACACAAAATGCCAGGTTCAAAGTACCTAAATGACATACATATGGCCATACACATATTATATTAAACTAGCAATGGTGAGCGAACTGGTCTGACTGAAATTTAAATGCTAGTTGCCAATAATATACATTTATTTGTTAAATATTTTGTTAGTATATTTGTGCTATTCTTTAGCAACCACATGACACTTTCCACACACACACACATACATACTTGTTTCATTAGTGACTTTACTATTGGACAAAATATTTTCAAGGGGTAAGCAATCAAAATTCCTAGGATGATACGGGTAAGGCTCAATAAGCCAAAGGATTCTGTTTAAACTAGCCACTTTTTCAGAGTATGCTCTGTTCAATATTATGCTCTATTGAGATTTAGAGATTTGACTGTTGGACAATGAATTTTCAAGTAAGTTCTTTGCCATTTTTCCTCCTTGTATTTCAAAGTCTTTTCTCTCAAATTTCTTTCGCCGCGCTAATGTTAACATTTTAAAGTAGCCTCCGGAGATGGATACCTCTTTGAGCTTTGATAGAGTAGGACCTCAGAGTTATGGAACCCTTGGGAAAATCGGGTGTCTGTAACTCTGAAGCCTCCACTTTTGAGCACATGGAATATATATTTAAATATGTATGTTCTGTTAATACATTTCAATATTGTTTGTTTTGCAGATACAGTATTTCAGATACAAAGGAGAATCCTGACAGTAATCATTAAAGTGTCATACACATGCATTTCATGAAATGGTGTAACTGAGTATGTATGTAAGTTATGCTGGTTAGAATGGACCTGCATGTTAACAATACTTACCATACCTCAGAATTTCCGCTCTCATTTACGATGGTCCATACTGATATCAATTAATGTAATGGTCTGTTTGGTTAACCAGTATCTCTGGAACTCTGAAGTCCATGACTATGAGGTCTTACTGTACCAAAATTTCAATTGAGATTCCTTAGTGAAGGTCTCGCTTTGTTTACCCAATTAGTGGTGTGTTTCAGCACAAATAGCAAATGAGCTAGCCTTGCTTTAAGGGTGCTCACACACCGCCTACACGCTTAACCCACGCAAACCTATTAAGAATCAATTAACGTTAATTGACTGTTACCAAGGATACGTTGCAGAGCTCTACTAATGTGGGAACTGGGAAGACAGGCAGGCTAACAGGAAGTTTACCAAAAATGGTGGAGAAACTCACCGATGCCTAGGAGTCATGAAGCTACTTAGTTCCTTACTAAAAGCAACTATTAGCGGTTAGTGGAAAATATTTAAAAGCTGAAAATTTATCTGCCCTTTCTGAACCTTATTTTTAATGATTCTGTCAGATTGGTTTTGTTAATTTTCATCTCGATGTCTATTTATTCATATTTTTATGCGGTTTATTTATTGTTGTGCCACAATTAGAATATATTTTGAAAAACTAATCTGACAGTTTTATTACCTTTTTATTTTATGCCGCTCCACAAAAAAATGAAACAATAATTGTCCGCTAAAGCAAACTAGATCAAACTGGTCTCGCAGAGTTTACAAGCTGCACAGTTCCTTGTCACACCCCTAGAGCAGCGGTGGTAAGTTTACGCACATGGGTAAAATGCGGTGCGCACCACTTAGAACGTAAAATCTTGAAAAAACAATAGTAGTTGATTCTGTTTTTCAGGGGACTTACAGGCTATCTGGAATAGCGAAGAGCTGCTTAAACGGATAATTTTTGTTCGTTTAACACTCCAAATTTTCCAGCATCCCCCTATATCAGCTTCTATGAAGGAGGAGTTACTGCAAACGTGTAAGTGAAGTCTTCGATTTAGCTAAATAGTTAGCTAAATTTTGTTTGGACAACTTAAATGAGAATTACAGAAAACTAGTAGTGCATTAGCTATAGTTATAGTTTCAGTCTTCCACCCTGTCAAACCCCTTTTTTCTGAGTCCAGATCTGCCTCCTAGGAGTTCTTGCTGGAGAAGTCATATCCATCTTCACTTGCAGAATTGGATGTAAAGCTATCTCAGTCATCAAACATAATATATTGCTTGCTTATATAATTATTATATTCACATTGCATTTATTTCATAGTAGCTATGTACTTAGCTCAATATTTTTGTTCATGAATGAATACTAAAGCTATGTTGGCAGCCCTTCTTAGACTGGCCACGTTTATATTATTATGATCCAGAAATTGTCTTGCAATCTTGATTTGACTGGATCCTACAACTCACACACAGACCACGAATTTACAACCGTAGCTAACCACCAATTTACTTGGGTTTGACTCACTAACCTTATCAGTACGCAAGGCCTGCCCTCTACCTTACAACTTCGTGGTTTGGCGGTTAATAGCTCAATTAAGCCTCGTGGGAGCGTTGCTATGTGCGAGCACCCTTAAAGTGATAGCTAACTATGAGCTAAAGTTCTTGACATAATTTATATAGTAGTCGAAATTGAAATGTTCTAACTTTACTTACTCATTAAATGATGACAAAGAGAAAAAGGTGTTGTTATGCTTTTACTAAAGTTTGGGGATTTAGGTCTGTTCCAAGATTATATAATAGCTCGCTTTTCAAGGCCAGCAACTTACCAACTTATGTAATTAGTGGCGCGGGAGAAAAAGAGGTTGCACTTACATTACAAATAAGCAAAAATAATAATAATAATAAAATAAACAAGAAAATGGTTGCCATGGAAATCAGCAGATCGAGCTGAGGAGTTAGGCTAAAGTCTATAGCTATAGAATATTGTAAGTTAATGTAGTTTTGATATGAATAGCTACTACATATCTTACCTGCTCTACAGTAGAAGATTTTTAGCTCCTCTTGGAGCCCAATTTTTTTCTTCTTCATTTTTTTTTGGCTCTTTTTCTGTGTGCCTGTTTTCTAGCAATTTTAACCTCCCTAGCTCCCTGGCTATTTCTTTTCTGCTGATCATTTCTAATGTGTTCAACAAATGCCCCGCAATATAATGTAGCTAAATATTGCCATGGAACTTCATAACATGCGCAGGCGCATTAGTAGAAAATGATACACATACGCCTGAAGTAACAAAAGGGGTCCATGTATGCCTATGCAATTTGAAATGAAGACATAGATGTATATGTATAGGTTACACCACGATGTGGAGGTAGGTATGAGATTTATACAACCGAGGGCCAAAGGCCCGAGGATAGTGTAAATCCTCGTACTGACTGAACAGAGGGGTGCAACTGACTTGTACCATGGCTCTAGGCTACAGGAAGTGCTTAAAAACTAATTTTGATTGGACGGTTCGCTTATTCACCACCTGGGGGTGGGTATGAAATATATTCACCTCGAATTGAGTTGTCTGATTGGACAGTTTAAATGTGCCATGGTACATATCCCAAATCCATTAGTATGCAGCTTCGCTAGCTCTGCTGAATAAACACCATGGAATCTCGATTGTGTTACCCCTGTAAGTGTCTTGCTTGCTTAGCTTGCTGCCAATTACATGAATTGGAGTGTGATATGGCAAAATATTTCACAAGCAGGATTTATGAGCCAGAACCAGAGGGAGTATAAAAATAAATGCCTGAGAGTGAAATATCTAGCCATATCACTCTGTCCAAGTGTAATAAGTGGTTTATTCTATGCTAGTATAGATATCTTCATTGCAGTAGTTTGTACTAGGCTTTGTAACTCACAGTGTACAGTTGGCTGTAAAACTCTAGGAGCTCCCCGCACCCCCAGCTGATATTTTTAGCAGCTTCTCTAACCTGGTGGAGTAGGTGGCACTAGAGGAAGGTAGCTGTAAAACACAGAAAACTGGTAAGTCAAGCTCTTGCTATAACTACTAGCCTATGAGAGGTAATGATAGCTATGTGAGACACCTGTCATAACCTGAGTCAGTACCTAAAAATAACATTGTGAAGATATCTAGCATGAAATTTAGATATATATATATAATATATAATATTATTCATTTGATACAGAGAATATCACAAGTCTGTTGGCTTAGTATTTAATGTGGTATCCAATGAATATAATAAATTTATTATGTACTGCTCATGTGTTAATACCTTAGGAACCAAGTTTCTAGTGCAATAAACACTTGTTTAACCTGAAGGGACCGCAATAATCCACAGTGATAACTTTGGACACAAGTGGTATGGAAGAATAGTACCTCAAGCCACATCCTGTTTACTTTAATGCATTCCTTATATGGTAACAGGTATTAGGCATTTAGTACATAATAAAATATATAATACTTAATGGCGAGCGAGCGAAGCGAGCGAGGCACTATCAGGGGTAACTCAATTGAAAATCGGGGATATTTGTTTATATATAGGTTTGGACGTACGTAAGGCATTTTTGTACTTTGACCCTCGCGGTTTTTTAGTTCTGTGGTCGACCCCGTCCCAAACTTCACTAAACAGAATCCTCCGGTTTATCGATCAGTACCCGTATCACCCTAGAAATTGAATTGTTTACCGTTTTGAATTCTTTTGGGGTGCAGTAAAAACTTGAAAACTTATGGGAATTCCATTTCTATTCGAGTTAGTGGCGGTGGTAAGTCAATGCGCTCTTTGTCATTGTTTATAAGTCATAAGCAACAGTATTTACTTGAAAATGCATTGTCCACTAGACTAACCGCGAAGGTAAGGTGTATGTCCAGTGATGTCAGAGCATTGTGCTTTACAGCACCTACTTAGCTAAACAATATCACAAAGAAAACGTTTAAATAACATGTATTGTTTTGTTGTTGCTTTTTCCCTTCAATTCAAACAGTTGCGCGTTGTTACTATGGCACTGAAATCCCTTTACCTTGTATGCGTAATTTAAAATCTCGACCTTATTTTCAGTAGCTTCAGTGTTAGAAATCAAAATCATAAAAATAGCATAGTCTTTAGCCTCGCTTGTCATTTGTGCTCAAGCACATTACTAGTTATTACTGTCAGAGTGTGATGTGGAGAAATATTTCATGAGCAGGCTAGGAATGAAAGAAAAGCCTGAGATTGAAATATCTAGTCATATCACTCTGCCCAGTGTAATAAGTGGTTTATTCTACCCTAGTGAAAATAAAGCCTGAGAGTGAAATTTCTAGCCATATCACTCTGCCCAGTGTAATAAGTGGTTTATTCTACCCTAGGCATCTTCACTACTGCTGTAGTTTGTACTAGGACTGGTAAGTCACTGTGTGAAGTTGTTTATAGGGGTTCTTCCCCCCCCCCCCCCCCCCCCCCCCCCCAGCTGATATTTTAGCAGCAGCTTTAACCCAGTGTTGGGTAGGCTACACTGTACTAGAGGAAGGTAGCTGTAAAAACCTAGAAAACTGGTAGCTGGGCTGGTTGCTATAACTACTTGAAGCACCAAAGGTGTAGTAGAGCGGTTAAGCTAAGAAAAATCAAAGGTTATGTGCACTTAATGATAAAAGCATGAAATTTTGTATGTGGTTTTATTATATAATGAGCTTATTTTCTGGAGGTAGAACCACCTTTGAATTGACCTTTGGCGACCTCTAGGCGTCTTGATATATCCTGGTGGCACATTCGTGTAGTATGAGGGCAAAGGAACTATGGACTGAGATGTACCAGAGGGACTCCGACTAGATATCTGCACACCGCGATCATATCCTTCAGATTCACTAGACAGATGCTGGATTAGTGATATGCCAGTTCCATGAAATGAATCCTTTGCTGTAGAAGAAGTAGGATTGTAGTCTAAGTTGTCAACTGCTGCTGATGTATGGACACCACAACGCAACTTAGGGGGACACACAAACCCATCTACTCTATATTGCTCACAGATTGTATTGCTTATGTCGGATGTCAAGTTCAAAAGACGATCATAAGAGATACACATGCCTTGATTAAAAAGTGCATCAATCAAGTTCCTACTGCGCGTAATGGCATGAATTTTCAGTGCCACATAAATTGGAGTAGGTGTTTCACGCTCAGAGCTATGACGAACAGGCAATAAGGCATTTGTAGCTCGTGTGTGTTTAACGCTGTTAAACATCAGGAGCTGAGAAATGGAATGGGATGCTTTTATATTGACTAGCTGAGTTTGATGCTTGATGTTGGGACCTTCTAAAATCATATTAACTAAGGCAAAAAGTGATTGTGGTACAGCACTTTGCAAGTATTCATCAGTGAATGTCCCATTGAATGGAAAGGCTTGGCCAAAGATTCCTTTCCTTACTATTTTTGCTGCTTGTGCCAAATGCATAGCATCGTTATCACTATCGTGATGACAAGCCTTCTTGAGAGCATCACCGATATCATCATTGAATGAAAGCATTACATTTCTCCCCTGAAGATGTGCTGTGAGATCAGGGAAGACAGAAAGCAACCTCAATTTTAGTCTCGATGTATGAACACGGCCTTCATTTGCAACTCCAAGTTGTTCCAGGCGTACTTTGTATAGGTGAGCAAGGTCAGCCAATTTGAAGACTGGGGCAACACCCTCTTCCATACAAAAATCTTCTATGTATGCCACCAATTCAGCGAACGCTATACCATGAAGATCAGCACGGTCTTCACTCACATGCATGGCTCTTGCTTTCCTAGCTCTGTTGTACAATCCTACAAGACATCTACCATGATACTTCGCTTCAAGGGCAATCACATCACCTGGTGCTAGTTTGGACAGAAGTAAACTATCTTCAAGCTCAAGTGCACATTTGCGAACTTTCCTGTCAATATCATAAGTGGAAGCATTGTGAAGACATGCAGAACTGCCTGGTTCATCGCAGAAGAAACATCTATCATCATCAAGTTCAGCACTCTCATGGTTGGAACGAGTCTGCATAGGCTATGACTTCACCCCGACATTCTTAGCATCAGTATGTTTTCTCTTTAGCCGCTCAAGATTAGTCTGGCTAAACTTTACCCAACATACTTTATGCCAGCAAGCATTGTGCCTCATCATTGTAGCTTCAATGCCATCTCCATCATCTAGCCTTCTAATATCTAGATCCAAGCAATCATGCATCTTAAACTGAACAAGGTGCTCTGCCAATGATTTGTAGCCACTGCCAATAGGTTCTTTGAGAGATCTGGCTGGACATTCCAAACCCGTTTTAGTGTCCTTCTGGCAACGAATACAAAGCTTCCAGTCTGTGATACAAGACTTCTTGGATGGTGTGGGTGTAGAAGCATCTACCAAAGAATGCCGCTTTGCCATGGCAACAGAACTCGACAGTGTCACTATAACATATACAGCATGCAGTGGTAAACAGTAAGCAGCTATCTAACTACTTACCGTGTGCCAGGACAATTCTATTAGAAGCACTGACCAGCTTGCAAGAATGAACTTGCAGCTGCATGCAAGGCATGACAGGCTGTATGTGTTAACATGCTAATTAATCACGTATTGTATGTATAAAAGTGGTCATAACTATTGAACCATACTAGCTATGAACTTGATTCAAATTTCAAAATATTCCTTAGTAGAAGACACTTCAAATGATACCACAAATGGATGAATTACAGTAATAGATCATGATTTAATAGAGAAAAATGATATTTTTAACACCAATTTGGCATCTTAATGTACTTAAAGGTCAAATCCAAAGTGGTTCTACTTCAGAAAATGAAGTCCATTATGTGTAGAATTGATGTATAAAGTTTCATACTTTTATCGAAAAGTGCACATTATAATTGCTTAGCAGCTCTACTAGTGCAAAGCCTGAGCTCTATTAAACACTATCTAGCTATTACAATATAATCTCCTTCCAAAAGAATGAGCAATCTGTTGGCTAATTTAATGAGGCATCAACATAGCTCGACCAATGAAAATTATACATGGAAATGCTGTCTTCATAAGAGAAGAAGCTAAACTAGCCAGAAACACTCACCCATATACATTTTCAATGCGAAACTTCACTTCTTTCAACTCCATTAATTTCCGAGCATAAAGCGAACTACACTGCTGGCTGCAAGAAATTATTTGCTCACTTGATCATGACATGACGTAGGGAGCATTGCCCATAAAAGCTGGTACCTATGCGGAGCTGAAAGCTTCGCTTTTTTTCAACGATTAGCCCCCCCCCCCCAAAAAAAAGTAGCACAATAAATGGTCTTAAATCTTCGTCCTGAGTAATTTCATACCTAAATCAACTGTTAATTGTAGTAATCTCCAAAATCAGAGCATGACAGACAGACAGACAAACAGACAGGATGACTACTATAACCCTCTCACGCATGCGCGCTGAGAGTGAATGAGCTTGTGGTAATACAGTGTGAAATAACACCTGAAATGTCTTGGGTTATTCATAGTTACTACCTATAACATTGTGAAGATATCTAGGTACCAGCCAACTTATCCAGGAGGAGATTGTTTCTAAAGTTAAGGCAAGTTACATGAACTGGGATAAACTTGATCACTAATTGCTAATGATTTTCGTAATTTTTAGCTAACACAACTTTTGAGCCAGCAATTTCATCCTATAAACATTGGGTGAATTGGCAGTATCGGGCAATCTTAGTGAAACGAACCTTCAAATTTGAGGCAAAATATTCACAACTTTCTCCCACCTGACCCTGCCAACTCGTATGTATTTGCCTATGTGTGTGTGTGTGGGGGGGGGGGGGGGGGTGAGCAAATTGAGCATGGAAGTTGCCAAGCCTCGAAAAAGTTAAGTAAAAAAATGTAGAAGTATAGCTAGTAGTAGTAGTAGTAGTAGTAGTAGTAGTAGTAGTAAGTATTGCTCCAATGCTTAGGTTCTGGGACAAAATAAAAAGCTTATATATTGTATACTTAACCAAAAGCTATGCTACAACTGATTGGAAATCCCCTAAACAGCTAATATTTTATATATTATTGGCTAAAGAAATAAATGTTCAGCAAGTAAATTAAGACTAGAAACACAACTCAAATAATATATTAAAGCAAGACAACAAACTTAAATAAACTTTTAAATTAGTAGTAGATATTATAATCACAAACAGATGTTTTGACTAGTCTGGCGGGCCAGACCCTTTACCTTCTTTTTTATGGGCGGGGGAAGGGAAAGGGTCTGGGGTCACTAGCAGCAACGACTTGTTCCAGAGGAATTTAATTTAAAAGTGTCAAAATTGCGTCACATATTACCCTGCGCATTTTAATATTTCCCGGGAAAGTACTGTAACTTGCAGCTCGACCAGCGCGATCCGGCTTAACTATGGAGTTCTGCTTAGGTTGTGGCTCTGATCTTCCATCAGAGTCTAGATATGTCCGTAGGCTAGTTGCAGAGAGATCAGATCTCTCGAGACTCCGTTCTGGAGTTGTGTTAGCCTGGCGTAATCTAATGAAGGAAGCATTGGAAGAGAATTCTGGGCCCTCTCCACCAGATTGCGCCGCAAGTAGCTGTGATCTTACATTACAAACCTCATCAGGTAAGAAAGAGTCTTCCACGCTTGAAGGGAAAAAAAAAGAACCGTATAATGACGCATTATGATGACGTCCCATGACGAATGTACCAAGGAATGTGCTAAAACCGCCACCCCAAAATCGGGGTGGCTCGAACAAGTCGTTGATGCTAGTGACCCCAGACCCTTTCCCTTCCCCCGCCCATAAAAAAGAAGGTAAAGGGTCTGGCCCGCCAGACTATGTTTTGACTTTGCCGAGTCGTCATCAGTATTTATTTATATTAGAGTAGTAATGATGAAATTATATGAAATTGTAAGGCAACATACTAATTTACATTATATTATTACATACCTAAGTTTGAGGAAATTTTGTACTCTGTCACAGGAGCAAGTTGTCCCAATTCAAATTCCACTCGCACCTATTAACAAGAATATTAAACGTAGCTCGCTGACTAAAACACCGTATTATAAATGGCTCTAGCTACGAAGAAAAGGCTACCCAGTCTTGTAGCTAGCTATATAGCTAACTTTGCATGTTCACATACCCTCACTTACGTTTAGATACTGCCAGATCCAAAAGAATAATGGGTGAACATAATTTCTCAGCTTTCTACTTCCGTACTAGCTAACACGCGCGGCCACCACAATTTAGTATAAAAAAAAAGTATGAAAAAAAAAGAAAAAAAAATTCAACCGAGCGGGTGCGGCGCGGCGCGACTGGACGTTTGTAGCTACATTTAATTAATGGTGCTACTCTGGGAACTAATGGATTTGTTATCACACCGCCCCTTCATCTCCTCCTTACCAGACTGATCAGGTTTGATTTTCTTTCCAAGTGGACTGTATAAAAAGAGTTATTACAAGAATTTCGGGACTAATAATAAATGATATTATTGTGACTATTGAAATCATGCAATCTGGTTATTTTCATGTTGTTATTTAGTAAGATCTGGTAATATCTGACTCTTGTTATTTAGTAAGATCAGCCCTGATTTTAATCAGATTAATATTAAATTATGATATCTGGTCATATTCTGACAAAATAACTTGCTCCAATATTTTTAGATAATTGTGTGATATGTAATCTTTCCTAAAACAATTCTTGCCAGTGTATGCCAGGTTAGTGCAATACAACTTGGTGGCTTTAGCTTAGTAAATTAGTGAGTGATAGCTAGCATACGGTTGCTGTTAGGAATTACTTTAGTTACTAGCACAAATCAACGAAACTGGTGGCTCTGAAGTGGTGTAATAGATAGTGAATCTAATCTACAGTGAAGTAGGCCTTTCGTGTATACTTATCCTATTTGTGTACATATTTGAGTCTATGAGTTAAGAGTGATATGGTAAGATAATTCATAATCGACTATGTGATATGGTAAGATAGTTCACAAGCAACTAATTTATTTCCATTAGCCACAGGCGAAGAACAACACACAAGGCCTGCTAGTGAAGTTCTCGCCATTTCACATTCTGGCAAAATGTAATGAGTTTTATTCTATACTAGATATTTTATGCTGTCCTCGTGTCATTTAATAAAGGGGCAAATAGCTAAGATGCAGAATTTTTATATAATCTGAAAAGCACATGTGTAGTTTAAACATTAGTCCAATAGCAGAGTCTCCTATTAAATCAACGAAGTCAGATCTGTTATTTAACTTTCTTTACAAATTTCTTCTAGTTTGATTATCTGTACCAAAAAATTAATGTGTTGCAGCCAAACTTAAATGTACTATTTATTCAATGTATAAATATTATATGATGCTTACAAAGACCAACTTGTGAAATGTGACTGATCTTCAATGGGCACAAGATGAGGCTCCTTAAGCCAGTTTGTCTAGTGGCCTAGGATAACTAGCTCCTGTTATGCCTTGCAACTGCATGAACTAGAGTCTGCATGGGTGTAACAGCTCAAGCACCTTAACTTTTGGACCTCTAATGCATATTGTGGAGTGTAGGTTATGACTATAGCAATATTGCTATACAACACTGCAGTGATTCTCTTAATTCATTGTTTTGACACTTTCAATCCCTTGACTAGTTCCAAAATTATATTTTATCTATACCTTTGGTTTGTGCTATATTATTTGAAATTCTGTTTGTCTCCCACATAATGTAAGCTGTAGAGAAATTTCATGGATAATGATCTGGAGTAGTTGAGAGAATTTTATGGCAATCAGTCATGGCTAGAACATCACCAGTGCTATTATATTATCGTGCTATATTTTATAATGGAAAAAATGTGAAAGAAATTAATGTGGTTTTATGTTTGTGTCTAGAAAGCTAGTTAATATTTGTATTTTGGGTTAGTTTCTGCCGCTTGTTGAACAAAAACAATGGTGATAGAGTGGCGATATCCAGGAGGTTCACAAGACAAAACATTTAATATACTGCTACTTATGGTTTCAGTCTAGACGGGTGAAGTTAATCCTTGCGTACTACAGCAGGACCCATTACCTACTGCTATATGGTGCTGGCACAAAACACAATCCCACCTAGAACCTTCTACACTGTAGCTATGTAGAATTTACACTAGCATAGGTTATCAAACAGCATCAAAACATTTTGATCTTTACCTGAGAGGTCCCCAAAGGAAATTTCATATTTTATTTTCAGATTATCTGCTATATCATAATAATCAAGTGTCTGTAAACATCTTATTAAACTGCAAATTGTCTGTTTTGGTGGTGACCTTGAATTCATTTTTAACCAAATATTCAACATTTCAACTTAACATTTTTCAATATCAGACCCATTCTTTATTAAAATCTGTTTCATCTCAGAATGAAAACCAATTTTTACTACTCCATTCAAATCAGTAACCAGCTGTTCAAGATTGAACATATACCCAGAGGTTATAACTGCACATAACAGAACATTGTAATCGTATTATGAAGAACCATAGAAAAGAGCTACAATACCTTCGGCCATTTTTCGTACACACAGGGCCAAAAGTCCAAGTTTACAACGGTAGTTTGCAAATTGTGAACATGAAGTTTGCAACAAGTTAACAAGTGTTCGAGGTTTACAAGTAGTTGCCAAAAAGTGAGCAAGTAGTTCACAATGGACGGCCCTGCAATTGCTTGTAAACTCTTCAAGTGGAAGTTTACATAGTAGTTGACAAAGTGTTCTTTAACTCAGCTGTAAACTCAATTGTGAATGTCTTGTAACAAATTGGATAACTCTTTGTTAACTATGATGATTAATAAAGAAAAACTAAATATTATATATATAATACATGAATAAGTATAGAAGCAAATAAGTAAATGTATATATATATAAATATATAAATAAATTAATAAAAATTTAAATATCTAGTAATGTAAAAACACAAATGTATAGATGAATAAGTAAATAATAAAGAAAAATAAAGAAATATAAATAAGTAAAAAACATAATTAACCCAATAAATATACAAGTAAATAGCTAAATAAAGAATAATAAGTAGATAAATGAATAAGTAAACAACAAGTATATAAGTAAGTAAGTGAGTAAGAAGCACACAAACAACTAAATAAATAATAAGTAAATAAATAAAACATTTAATAAATTGAGATTATTAGAGCCTTCACTAACAAAACTTTGGCAAAAATAAAGGAATGAATAATGATATCCTTATTTTATGATGGTCTATAAAATATGTATTTTTATTTATATATATTCATTTATATTTATTTATGCTTTTATTTATTTGTATATTTATTTTTTATGTTGCTTATTTGTGTTTCTATTTATTATGTATTTTTATTTATACATTATTTATTATTAATCTATATATAATTATTTATTATTTATTTATTTCTTATTTATTTATTATTAATCTTTATGTAAATATTTACTTATAAATAATACTTATAGCACGAGTCAGAGTACAATATGGGAAAATATTTTACGAGCACGCAAAATATTTTCACGAGCCAAAGGCGAGTGAAAATGTGGCGTGAGAGTAAAATATCATTCCCATATTGTACGACGAGTGTGATAAGTGATTTATTGCTTCTTTGAAATTTTTCTCAACCGGTTACAATACAATTTTCATTGATTTTACTCGCTACGCGCGCGCTACAAGGAGCTTACAATATAAACCGTACAATATGGGAGAATACAGAACGCTCGCGTGATGCGGAAATATTCAAGTAAAAATATCAAAGCTGCAATAAATATATTTATTTATTATTTATTTATTTATTTACTTACTTATTATTTATTAATCACTTACTTATTTGTCATTTTATTATATTGTCAGATTTGTTGTGGAACTGTTTGTTAGATTATTATGTATGTTGATTATAAGTAACTCATACCATATCATGAAATAGGTATGGTGTCACCAAAGGAATAGGTGCAACTGACAAAATTAGCGATCCGTAACAAAAACGCGTTACTACAATTTCTCTCTCGGAGCGAGAGAATATTGAATTGGCGGCAGAGAATATGAGGATGGGAATCTGCGGAGAACTCAACCACTGAAATAGTTGGTAAGTTACATCAGCGTGTATTTTGTTCTCGTAATGGTAACATGTGACTAAACTCTAGAGTGCTCCTAAACCCCTTTCTCTATAAGCAGCACGGGTGATTTAATGAGAATTTTAATGAAAATGGTATTACTACATAACAATCAAAAGTTAATTGGTTGTGGTAAGAATCGAGTACGTCTTGTGTAGTAAACCCTTTACCAACTACAATAAGTCTTAAATGCACTAAGCCATAGGAGGAAGCCAATGTGGCATGAAATAAGACTTAATTAAGTTGTAGCAATAGCGCAGTGCTATTAAAAGTAAGCCAGGTTTTGATTTTTATTATTATTTTTTCATATGAAAGGTGAACTGTGGTGTGCACCTTTTGGAAGTACCCCCACCTACCACCATCACCACCCATGGTGCATGTTTGTGTTGAAAGCCAATATAATGTTGAAGTGCTAAATATGATCACATAACCAATACAATGTGTATGTTTAATAAGTAACTAACATTTACTTTTTCAGTTCAAGATTTGATATGTATTCTAATTATCTGTAGTTGTATTATCATCCTATGTTGCATATAGGGTAGTTGGTTTATATGTCAATTAACTGGGCAATTAATTCAGAACATGCACAGGTGCCCTAATATGTTAGTCTGCACCTAATTATAAACGTTTGGTACACTTTATGTTACTCCTGGTCCATGATCAGTGTTTAGTTGTTTGTTAAAATCTACGTTGCTATAGGATATTGAACTGTACCGCCAGTTGTTTATTTCTCTGTCCAGTATTGCTATCAGTTGTCCTATAGGACTAAGGTCGGACCAATAGAAGAGTCCTACGGGATGTATGCCAAAATTAAATTAACCATTTCATTGTCCATAGTGCTATATGACACTTTTGGTTGGCCATTCTCTGTTACCCTCAGCACGCATGCATGAGAGGGTTATAGTAGTCGTCTAGTTAATAAATTGATTATCTAAGGAACATTCCCATTTTTTGTTTATACATTTCTCTGACATAGTACTTCCTATATTAAAAAAATCGAAATGAGAGCACATGCATCCATAGGAGGGACAGGTGGACATCTTGTGGAATGCCCCATGAGATCGTGGGATGGGATGGACAGAGGGACACACTCGAAAGGTGGACATCCCATGGATTGTCCCACGATCCCATGGGACTGTGGGATGGGATGGACATTTTACAGCATTTCTGGACACTTATGCAACAACTAGAAGGTGAATAAGCTGTGCACTCTGTTTGAACCTTGTACCAGTTCTGAGACCATCAGAAATTGAGCATATGGTTATTGTATTTAACTGTAAGTCTGAGATTTTAGTTTTACTCTGTACATGTGCATAATATAGTTTGTCACTACTTGCTTTAAAAATTCACCTCTTGCTGAATAGAATTTATACATTTTCATATTACCAAACTAGTTGCCATAAATCTGACCGTGAAAGGGCCTCGTTTGTGAAACTACACATGTGACTAAAACACCACAACATGTTAGCTCGGCTATGTAACCGCCAGGAGGCGTTTCTCAGCCTAAAGTATTAAATTTCATTAAAATTTTGCCCCCTCCCCCCCAACACCTCCTCATGTGGTCCTTGCATATGGTTGTCTTAGTTAATCAGATGTCAGGAGGTTTGTTGTTGTTGTTTTACTTTGTTTATGTTTTTGGTTGTAATTCAACAGTCATATAAATTATGTTAAATGTAGAGGTCGCATTTATAATTCAATGCTATTCTCTGTACACCAAATCTGTGGCCTCGTTTACCACATTCTAAACTCTTTCCAGAGGTCTGGGTATAAAAAGGAGAATCCCGGCATGCCCTTTGACCTCTAGCTCCTTCTATTCAAATTTTAAAAAGTAGCCACGCAAAGAGAACCCTCCATTATAGCTCACTATCCTTTCAATTCAATCCATACCATGGTTAAAATGAGTGCCCCAACTCGAACTGCTATATGTAATCATTTTTGTGAGTGATATAATAGAATAATCAAGTCTAGCTCCTGTCAATGCCGTGTGTATGTGTATTGAAGTATTTATTAATTGAAGATGAGCCGTCAGGATAGTATCTACAGTACTCTTGACTGCATGCTGTACATCCTGTGCAGTTAAATTTGAGTGCGTCAATGGCAAACAGTACTCTTCTTCTTTCTCTATAGCCTGCCATTTGTTTGTTTGTTTGTTTGTTTCCATCTGTTAAGGCCCTCATGACTTATTTCTTTCTATTGCTATTGTTCCCAGTTGAAGTAACTGTAGTGCAAACTATAATAGTCTCTGGGAAGTTGGTGACAAAATCTGGCAGGCGCCATTTTCCACTTATCGCGAAATATATTCCCGGCTACACCCTTTCTCCCATCCTCCCCCTTCCTCTCCTCTGTTTTTTATTTGAATGAGTAGACAAACTCTAGAATTGTAGTTCTAGTCACCTTTTTTCCCCTTCATTGTTGTGAAGCAGTCTGCCATATTATTATTATTATTATTATTACCATCAACCTTATCATCCTTTTTATTAGGCAATTGCTGTGTCAAGCCATCTGAAGCAGCTGTGGCATCATCTAATTTGATGAATGAACTCATTCCCAAATACTTAGACCCGGTAAGTTCTATAATAGCATAGACCAATGTTGGCATGTCGGTGGGGTATGTGGGCGTAGCATGTCGGTTACCCCCCCCCCCCCTCCCCCCATAATTTTGGGCACTATCTCATGAAATGATTCTCACACGAACAATTTTTAACCACAAAAAAAACATGCCTTTGGAGCCGCCCCCCCCCCCCCCCCCCTCCCCCCACCCATACTGAAACATCTTCCTATACCAGTGTTATGGTATTATAATGTGGTAGATCTGTATAGTTGATCCATTTTAATATAATGTTGTGTTGTTTTATTGTTGTTCATTTTCTTCTTCAAGTAGTGAGCTAAGTCACTTGTTAAATCAAAATTTATGCAATCATTAACCCTCAGCGCGCATGTGCGAGAGGGTTATAGTAGTCATCTTGTCTGTCTGTTTGTCTGTCTGTCTGTCTGTCATGCTCTGATTTTGGAGATTACTGACAATTAACAGTTGATGTAGGTATGAACTTACTCAGGACAAGATTTAGGACCTTTTATTGTGCTACTTTTTTTTAAATTTCTGGCTAGTTGTTGAGAAAACGTGAAGCTTTCAGCACCGCGCAGGTACCACCAGCTTTTGTGGGTAACGCCCCCTAGCGTCACGCCATAATCACCTGAGCAAATAATTTCTTGCAGCCAGCGTTGCTTTATGCTCAGGGAAGTTAATGGAGTTGAAAGAAGTGAAGTTTCACATTGAAAATGTATACCGATGAGTGTTTCTGGCTAGTTTAGCTTTTTCTCTTATGAAGACAGTGTTAGCCATGTACCATTTTCGTTGCTCGAGCTATATTGATGCCTCATTAAAATAGCTAAAAGATTGCTTGTTCTTTTGGAAGGAGATTATAGTGTAATAGCTAGGTAGTGTTTAATAGCGTTGTGGGTTCGCACCTTTGGTGCTTCAATCACTTATTAGCCATAGGAATGATACAATAATGTTACATATTCGTACTGTCACATGATGTCACATGACTTTTGTAGGATTGCTATGTAGTAGTGCCTGGTGAGGTGGATGTTGGGCAGGCATTATTGAAGGAGAGATTTGACTACATCTTCTACACTGGGTCCATTCAAGTGGGCAAGATTGTCATGAAGCATGCCGCCGAGAACCTCACACCTGTCACCTTGGAACTGGGAGGGAAGAGGTATGTATTGGAAAGTATAAAATACAGCCAGGGTGAAAGAGGATGTTGATTAGGTTCACGTAATAGATTGTGATTTAAATTTTGCTCAAGTATCTGAAGAATGCAAAGAGCCAGGGCCAATTATTGCAGTCGGTCAACGGACAAAAGTCCTAGCATATACGCCTGTTGTCCGCCCAACTTGATGAATGGTCTCCCATAATGGTAGTCCATAACTCACAGCGCAGCAGCACCAGAAGTAGGTAGGTCCAGTTCACAAACTGAAAGAACGCGCACAAAAGTAATTGCTGATGAAGCATAATATAAACGCATGCGCACGCGGTACGCTGACGTTAGCAAACAAAACAATGGCTGCTAGAAAACGGTCTGCTGCACTGGCTTTTACCTCTGCAACGGATTCCTCCGACGGTAGCTCTATTTCTTCCTTGGGGCCGCTCTTCCAACAAGCGACGGAAGTTTATGAAGGCTACATTTGATAAGTGGCAGAGGGAACACGAACGGCAACATCAGACTTTGTCCTGGCTGCGTTGTGTTCTAAGCAGGGATAAGCTACACGTCGAAATGTTATATTGTGAGGTCTGCAGAAAATATGAGGCTCGTCTGTGCTCTTTAAGAAATTTCTCCAACTCCTGGATCAAAGGGTCTGCTAACCTCAAGCTTAGCAATATGTTGGACCATGCGCGGAGTGATGTGCATCTTACTGCCATGTCCAAACTGCGTGCTGATATGGCTAAAGAAAATGGTGAGTCTGCAGTACTTAGTAGCCCTCTTGGCCGTTGTGTGGCTAGCTTGGATGATATAGCATTGGGTAGGCTGAAGCTAAAGTTCAATATATGTTATATGATGGCTAAACAAAGCTTACCTTTCGCTAAATATCCACCACTGCTGGAACTTCAAGCTCATCTAGGGGCTGATTTAGGTACTGCTTATAATACTCCTGACTCAGCTAAAGTATTTACTACATATATAGCTAAAAGCCTGCGACAATCTTTCCTTAATTCTATCTCCACTTCGGATATAAATTTTTTTAGTTTTCTTATTGATGGCACCACCGATTCTAATAATCAAGAGGATGAGCTCATAGTTATAGTGTATTGTACCAAAAATAATCGAACAGAAGAATTAAATGTCTGCACTCGCTTTATATCAGTGAGCAATCCAACAAGAGGTAATGCTGCCGGTCTTTATGAATGTGTTCGTGAGGGTTTGAAATTCATGGGTATTGAAAGTGTGAATGTGGAATCTGTGCTTGGAGTGTCCGGTATGCCTGTTCTAGTTGGTGGTGGTTCTGACGGTGCAGCTGTGAATGTAGCAGACGGTGGGTTAAAGGGAATGATGCAGCGTACTTTGCCTTGGCTTCACTGGTCATGGTGCTACGCACATAGATTAGAATTAGCTTGCAAGAATGCTTTTCGCAGTCCACTGTTCACTTTAATTCAAGAAATGCTATTACGGTTATATTATCTTTATGAAAATTCTCCCAAGAAGTGTCGGGAACTAGACAGCATTACAGAGAACCTTAAGGAGGTGTTTGAGCTTCCTAAGGGTGGGAATTGTCCTGTTAGGAGCCAGGGCACACGGTGGATTTCCCACAAGCGAAAAGCTCTTCAGCGATTGTTAGATCGCTATGGCACGTATTTACATAGCCCACCTAACTTCATTGGCTAGTGATAGTACTGTCAAACCTGATGATCAGGCCAAATTGAAAGGCTACCTTAGGAAATGGAAAGAGCCTAAGGTGTTGATAAGCACAGCATTGTTTATTGAAGTTCTTAAGCCGGCATCAATTCTTAGTTTGACCCTTCAGTACGATAGTATTGACATTGTGTATAGTATCCAAAGCATACTTAAAACAATAAAGTCACTGAAGTACATGTCTGACAAGGATCCCAAGGAATGGCCCTCCTTGCAGTTGGTGCAGACCAGGATCGATGACCACAATGAATACCAAGGTGTTCCTGTGACACCAAACTTTGAAACTGTTCTTAGTGGGTGTAAAGCTGATGCACTTGCAGATTTACATACATTAGAAGAGAACATCAAAGGGCGACTTGAGTGGTCCGATTTAAGATTTCTTCGCTGTGTCTTGATTTTTTTGGACACACAATGCTGGGTTCAGAAAAATGAATCCAATGTTGCTGATCCTGAGGAGAGTGGTGAGGACAAGTCTTTGTCGTCCTTACTAGATGCTGTGGAACACATTATCTCCTTGTTTCGTGCCCCTCTTGAAGCTAAGGGAATGTGTGTTGCGTCTGTGCAAGATGAACTCAAAGATGTTGTTGATTTTGCGAGAAAGTACTTGCCACTTGGTACAATGGGTTATCGAAACATCTGGTTTAAGCTACACACGTGCCCTGATCCTGAGAGATGGCCTATTATCCGTTTGTTGAGTGAGCTTCTTTTCAGCTTGCCCTTTACAACAAGTAGAGTGGAGCAAATCTTTTCTCGATTAAAGGTTGTCAAGACCAAGCTGAGGTCCAGTCTCGATACTAACACTGTGCAAAGTCTTCTTGATATATGTGTTGAGGGTCCATCTCTTCAGAACTTTGATGTTGATTCTGCCATCGACATTTGGTGGAAGGATTGCACTACAACTCGCAGGCCAAGTCAGAGTGAGCGGAGAGAGTATCGGCCCAGGCCATCTTCATCAGATGTTGCTGCTGCTAGTCCTGCAGATAATGAAGAGAGAGAGAGAGAAACGTTTATCCTTGACGACTGGGATGAGTGTTTTGACATACCATTATAACTTTGCAATTAACTCTTGAGTATCTTTTCTTTTTTTTTTGGTGATTTTTTTGTGTGTATCATAAAAGCTTCCTTGTTAACATAACCACTACAACATTAAAAGTAACCCTGAATTTCCTTTTTTTTTCCTTTTTTTTTTTTGTATCATATTTTCTTTTTGGTGAACCATCAGAGTTTTTCCAAAATAAATTTGCTTTTACTACAAAAAAATTAAAATAAATACATTAAATACATATGTCCGACCATTCGAGACTATTGTCAGATCAAATAAGTTGTGGCCTGACAAAATGTCTGTCTAAACTTGGAGTTATAATTGGCCCTGAAAGCTCCTAGATTCCATATGTAGCTGGAAGATCTTTCAACTGATGCTGTTCCAAGGAAGGACGAGGAGTGTGTTTAAATGTTTCTGAAATAATCCCCGTATACTTCTGAAGTTTAAGGGTGCAGTACCACCGGAACCTGCGGTAATTAAGCGATTCAGTAGAATACCACACAACCCGCCCGTAACGCGATCCAATTTACTCTCCCGGGGAGAACTGACTATTGTACGCGCACAATTTGAACACGGTACTAATTAACTGTACCAGACAATTTACCACAAAGAGCTTTCACCTCACAGGACTACCAGTACTGTAGGGCAGAAGCAGCAGTGCAGATAATCAATATTTGTTCACTTTCTAAATATTACTAAACAATATTATAAATCATAACTCCATAGTAGCAGGGCCATAATCAAATACAATATGAAATGAACAAAATCAAAGGTTCTGAAGTATGCAATACTATCAAGGGGATCCAAGGAGCTGTGCCTTCTCATTGACCTCTCTACTGGAGTGCCATGTCCTCTCTTCTAAATAACCAGGATGTGTGTAGTATTCTTCCCTTCAGGAGGCATGACTTCTTAGGAGAGCCGAAGGTCTACTATTCTCTCCTCTGGAGAACAAGGAAGCCATGTCTTCTGCTCTGCACTTTTGTTGTGAACCTGCCAGTTGTACCCTAGAACCAAGGAGTTGTGCCTTCTCATAATCGGAGCTCATCTATTTCTATGAAGAGCATGCCAGCACCTTTCCTCCTGTTGAGGTAGATCAAAGTACTATGATCTAAACTTTGATTCTGGTCTTATTTTAAATAAATCAATAAAATAATAATTGATAATAAACAGCCTAATTGATAAATATATATTATTGTAGAAAGAAAATAACATTAGTCAATAAAAGTAATAATTCACATTTTCTTTTAACAAATAGCACCAAAAATTCCTGAGAAGTTGAAGTTAACACACTGAAACTGCTTCTAACTTCTACCCGCTACACCAACCTTCTATCAAGCTCTCCAAAGATACCAAAGCAGATGCTTCCTTCAAGTCGCAGCTGAGAGCCGTGATATATCTATTCTAAACGAGTGACTCCAGGCCCCATTAATACGCCGCCGCTTCTTCATTGTCTAGGACCCTCCAGTAATTTCCAGAAGTCTTGTACTCTTCCCCGCAGGGCTCACTCGCACAGTAACTCTTCTTTTGTGTTTGCTTACCAGTTCTAATTAGAGCCGCCACCACCCGGAATTTTGCCCACAATAAATTGCGCGCTCAGAATTGGGGGGCGGAGTTGAAGAATCAAATGAATACGAATCAATAAGTTAGCTTCGTACCTAAAAATCGATATTCAGAAGTACTGGATGACCAGAATGAACTCATATTTTGTACACGGGGTACACTCCACATCTAAAAAAACATAACAACGAGTTTTTTCTTTTAAATAGGATACAAAAATAGAAATAAAAAAAAAATAAAAAAAAGGAAAACAAATACTAATATCAAAAATACGGCGTTGTTAAGTTGTGGGGAAGCCCCTAGGCTACCGCTGGAAAAAAAAAATCGACTTCGTAACTGCAACGGTCGCCCCAGAATATCGCTGAATAGCCTTAAGGTTTGTACCGTTGTTTCTCAGTTCCTGGTTTGTCTTTTTTCTTGAAACTTGGTTTATAAGAGCTGTCTGTTGGTGTCTGTTTCAACTGCAACAACAAAGTAAGCGTACATTGAACAGACAACGAGCAATAAATACATAGCATAACTCCTCCATCTGCGGTTTAGCGCTGTGGTTTCAAGTGGTACTGCACCCTTAACAGTGGACAAAGCAGCTCATATTAGCATTAATTCCCTCCAAACTTGAGGACCCGCACCCTCCCCTCTCTGTGGCTTATTTAGCCACACTCTATCCTAAATAGGAATAAAAAAAAGTCCTGTATGAAGCCCTGATGAAGAACCTCAATTAAATGCTCGAAGTATTCAACATGCTCTTGACAGCAAATCAATATTAGTTGGGGAATAATGATGTTTGATGTTTTTTTTTGTTGTTGTTGTTGTTGATTGGGACTTGCTCTACACCAACTTTTTATTTACATTTTTTCTATTAAGTTCAGCATGCAGCTATAAATTCACTCGGCTAGTATCAATCCTTCTATAGTTCCCGTGTCAGTGCAATAAAACAAACAAGCAAACAACAACAACAACCCTGTTCACACCATTTATAAGCACTGTCCATTATACAATCAATAACAATATTATGTAATTAGGTGCAGTAACTCGTGAATATTTATAAGCCTCGATTCCATAACTTCCGTTTATCTGAAAGTAATTTTTTCATAAGTGGAAATGTCAGATGGATACTGTATGAAACACACGTACCAGAAAACATTGACGTAATAGTCATTCACCCATGTGTAGACATAAAGAACAAGAACAATATTTCCTTATTTACAGTAAGTGTGGATTTCAGTGTCTCACACATTCTCACAGACTATATCCTTTATAATCTGCTTTGTGCTTGGGGATGGAATTAGTGGGATTGATTTATCATGTTGTTGTAGTCACATGAGTGGTACACTCAGAGTGTGTGTGTGGGGGGGGAGGGGGGGGAGAGAGGGAGCGTGTCCCACATCTCCTTCAATACTATCACAAATCATGCATTCATCTTGTATTATTTTATCACTATCACAAGAATTTAACCTCGTGACTTACTCACTTGATTATTAAACAACTTCCGTCCTCCCCCTTTCCCTCCCCAATAGCTCGCCCAAACAGCTAGTACAATATTTTAAAGAGTATGAATGAACAACATTCAGTATGGAGTTACTACTATATCTCACTGAACTTTCATTATTAGCCCTCACCACGTGTGTGCAAAAGGATTATAGTAATTGTTCTGTCTGTTTGTCTGTCATGCTCAATTACTGACACTTAACTGTTAATTTAGGTATGAGCAAACTCAGAACAACCATTTAAGACCTTTTACGGTGCCACTTTTTGAAATTTTGGGCTGAGAAAAACGAAGCTGTCAACTCTGCATCAGTACTAGTTTTTCCCCTATCATCACGTCAAATTTCTTGCTGTCCATCGTGGTTTGGCTTAGTACTTTAAAGTTAACGAGTGCTGGAATTGGAGTTCACATTGAAAATGGATACTGGTAAATGTCTCTGGCCTGTTAGCTTCTTCGCTTATGAAGACAGCTTTTACATATACCATTTCTGTTGTTCAAGCTATAGTGATACCTAATTAGAATAGCCAATAAATCATTCTTTTGGTCCTAAGATGATTTTGTAAATAGCTTGCTAGTGTATAGTGGCGCTGAGGGTTCGCACTTATGGTACTTCATTATGCCAGTGAACTAAAAACACTATTGCACAATCTAATTGTAAGCCATATATCATCTCACATATATACTTTGTTTGATCTGGTTTATAAATGCATTTACAGGTAGTTTTAACTTCACAAACTCGCTTGATTGTAGAGTTGGTCATCATCATGGAAGCTTATTAGTAATGAGCTAACTGTAATAGATTAAAGGAATAATAATGAAAATATTCAGCATGGAGTAGCTATCTCACAGAATTTCATTAAGGTATGTGTGACTATGAACTGACAATTATGTGGTGGGTATTTTCTCTAATTAAAGCACTCCATCTTCATCATTCACATTTTAACTTTGCTTTTTGCTTACGAAAATTTAAAATATTTCAAGGGGGGGGGGGCGAACACCCCCTGGCCCCCCCTAAATGAACCCCTCAATACCCACATGCTAAATATAATGACCCAATTTGTTCTGAAAGTGGGTATAGTAACTACTGAGTATAAGAATTTCTGAACCACATGAACGTTCAATATTCTCCCATACTAAACGTTCAATATTCTCCCATACTAAACGTTGCATAATGAATGCTCCAATGTGCCCATGTGTAGTTCTTGAAGCACAACCAATTGAAACCAGTATTACTTCGATGCACATGTCTTCCTCCCACTTTTACGTCAACTTCCCCCCCTCCCACTCCAGAAAGAGAAAATTGAGTCAATTTGATATTATTATTTTTTTGATCCATTTGTAATTTACAGCATGTTTCAACACTGCATCATGGAGAAGGGCGACTGTAATTGGAGAGGGTGGGGGGAGGGGGGAAGAACTCGGTTTGAGAGGGAAAATTTCAGTTTCCCCCCTCCATCCTTCTGTATCACACTCTGCTATATGAGAGTATTTATACTGATCAGTGCTTAATCAATCACATGCATGATTTTACAACTCACTTTAGTCTAATTACTATAATTATTAGGTTTCTATATACTCTATATGAAACCCAGACAACTATAAACACATGATTATCAGTCTTTTTGTTTATTTGTTTGTTTTTGTTTTGTTATTTTAGATTTAGCTAGTGGACGTCAAGCGAAGTTTCTCTAGGAGAAAATGGCATGATAAGGTCATTCATTATGAAATGTACAGAAAATTTCCTGCTCAGCTGTGCAAATTGACGCCTACAAATGTCTTCTTTCTGGTCCGAGAACACTGTACTTCTAACTTTGACGATGGATAGCAGAATGTCTGATCATAATGCTGGAAAAAATATTTTTAGTTGTTTTGTGTGAATATTAATTTATACATTCATCATGTTCATAATTTGTATCCTGAAAGAGTATATTGCACCTTCGTTTCATTGTACTCACCTACTCCTTTTAATTTCTGAATTATATCATGGCGTATTCATCATTTCATATAGTTTATGTATTCATTTTTGTTTTCTTAAAATTTGAGACTTTATTATTAAAAGCTAACTATTGAAATGAATATTTCTGCTAAAAGTTGAATATGAAACTAGCATCAAAAGTATTGACTTGTGTCATAAGCTTCATGTACAATATTTTTGTGGTCTGTCGACGTCTGATGGCAAAGGTCAGAAGTTATAACCTTGGTTTCATGGAACAGTGGTAGGCATCAGAATGGAATAAAATTTCCCCTGATACTTTCATATCTGGTAAAAAAAAAAAGCATGCTCTGAAAGCCAGTCAAGTAGCAGTCCAAGCGATGAAGAAGTGTGCAAAGTAATAGATCCGATTAGCAAGCCTCCATTGTTATTTTTAACTAACTAGTTATAGAAATGTCGGGCACAGTTAGTCCCTCTACCCTATTCATTACAGAATTGTATTTTTAGCCACCAGAGAAAAGCAACTTAAATTGTTGTGTGTGTGTTGCTGTTAGCACAAGCTATATTGAATAATAACCCAAAAAATATCTTCTCTGTTGAGTGACTGGAAAACTTCAGTTCACTTTAGTGCAATGTTAGTGTCTGTTATACAGTTTTCACATACAATAATGTTACAATTGGTAGGGATAAAGTCTGGATGTCGTATCAGTAACTTATAGATACCATTATTATAAATCACTGCGTTGTTTGTATTATCTTTTATCTAGTCCAGTTACAAGATTATGAATTTGTCAAGTCTCAGAGTATGTAGCTATAAAGTTCTAGATCCACTGGTATAGCTAAACCATTCTGATGAAAATAGTTTTGTTCATCATCATGCCATTTGAAGTACATACAGATTGTGTATATTATCAGCAGAAACAGCAATATATTTTATTGCATATTATAGTTTAATAGAAGCAATGCATTTTGCAAAAATAATGAAGTAGCTATTCCTACTGAGGGTCAGATAAGTATTTGGCGTGATGTATGCTGCATTACTCGTCAGAAGATACCTGCAGGCCCGACACTCCTCAATTTAGTGACGGATTTAGTGACGGATTGATCCCTTCTTTATCTAAAACACCGCCGTAGCTTTCCTTATAACTTGCCAATTCGCACAATGATGGATTTGTTATTGTTTTTACTTTTCTTATAACTATAGCAATGGATTAAAGGTACCGCCCAACAAGATTAGGTAAAACAACGGTCGTCATTTGTTGCGGAAAGAAATAGGGTGGGAGAAGACTAAGAGGCTTGACGAGCTACAGTGGTCAGTCATATTGATTAGGTAGGCTCAGGCGTTAGATACTGCATGACTTAATGTGGCGGTGGTGTAGGGTGGGTTAACCTGAAATAGCTATCAGGGCTGCATACAGAAAATAAAGCTAGTGGGGGGGGGGGGGGGGGGGGGCAAAGTGGGATTTTCGGCATCATAGGGGGGGCAAGCTTTGACACCTTTTGCGAATATTTGTCATACATCTATATATATTTAATTCTAGGAATGCAATAGAAAAGACAAGTAAATACACTGTTAAGAAAATGTAAATACTAGTCAGATATTTCATATATATAATGCAAATACTTTCTTGAATGGCATCATCAATAAAAACACAAGTAGCTAATTGTTAAACTTGTATGTTTCTAATTTAGGGAGCACTTCCTGTGGAAGGTATAATTAAGCCTCTTAGAAAATCTCTTTCTCCATGGTCATTTTTTCTACATTTTTGTGTTAGCTAATGCATGTATACTTCTAAACTGTCAAAGATAGGGGTATCTAGCATAGGATGTGTGAAAAAACATCTGCTGGCAGCACCACCTGCAGCCAGAGTGACTCAAGGAGCCAGTAACCAGGGATGTACCTGGAAGGAAGTAGGTAACCTGTGGGTATAGTAATAGCCAATTTCCCACATATCAAGTTGCTTAAAACATAGCCTATAAGTAAACACATATTTGAAAGAAAGTACACTTCCCCACACATCAAAAAGCTTAAAATATAGCATGTAAAATAAACACATATTTGAATAAAAATACTAATATACTTCTTTGTAAATATATTTGTAAATATATATTAAAAAAAGTTATATAACTCTTTCATATTACAACAATGCAATTTTCAAAATGTGGTTTTCCATTCATCCATTAAAAATGCAGCTGCTTATTAAAAGCAACTGCTTACCAAAGGAAGCTGTCATCTTCTCAGTCTTTCTGTAGCTATTGACTGAAAGGATTATGTCTAAGGATGTAAGGTCCTTTTTTGGATCAAGTACATCCTCTTCAGCTGCTAGTACTAGCAAAGATGGTTATAGCTCTTCTGATTCTGAATTGCTTTCAGCTGAACCACCTCCTCTCAAGAAACCCTGTAAAGAGGCCAGCAAACGGAAGTTCTTAGTATGATCAAGATGTGGATGGTGCTTTTTGTAAAGTTTGTAGGAATTGTACCATAGTAAGCCCTATACAGCATTCAGGTGGAGTTTGAGTAACGAAACCATTTCAAAATTGGAAAAAGGGAGTGGAAAAGATGAAGGCTCACGAAAAAAGTAGACAACACATTACTTCCACCCAAGCCCTTTTGGTGTCCCAGCAAGGTACGATCGTACAACAATTACAGAGAGTAGGCAAGGAAGAAAAAGAGAAAAACAGGGCAGCAATTGGATCTCTCATACGCTGCACACACTTCCTTACTCGTCACCACATTGCCCACTCCACCAATTTCACACAGTTGGTTGACTTAGTTGTGTCTTGTGGAGCAAAAGAATTACAAGTTTTTTTTTTAAACAGCTTCTAAAAATGCTGTATATACTTCACGAGGAGCTGTTGTGGACTTCATTGAGGCAATAGGAACATGGACTGATGAGTCAACTTTGAGAAGAGTCCAAAAAGCCTCCTATATTAGCATTATGGCTGATGAATGCGTCGACATCTCAACCATTGAAGAATAATCAGTTTTTTGTCGCTGGGAAGAAAATGCTAAACCAGTTGAGTCTTTTTTGGATATTGTGCCTTTAAAAAAAAGCTGATGCTGAAGCCATCTACACAGCATAGTCTCGCGCGCCAAACCCTTTACCCAACCGCTCCGCTCGGTAAGGGTCTGGTGACCCGAACGTATGCGTTTGGTGGATGCTGGAATGCAATTAATCTGGACATTTGCCGCGGTTTGTTTACATTCCATTGAGTTAAATCATTCGCGTGCACTATTTTCGTAAAGTTCATTTGCTCCGCATAACTGGGTTAAAAGTCTATATTGAGTGTGTGGAGTGGAATAGTGAAATGTCCGATGTGCAATTGAAAGCTGTGATTGGTGAAGTAGCCTCTGGGTTTGGATACACACTAAAACAAGAACAAGAGGATAGTATTCTCCAATTTACCAAAGGAAAAGATGTCTTCATCTCCCTTCCAACAGGGTTTGGAAAATCCTTGTGCTATATCCTGCTTCCTGGTGTGTTTGACATTATTCGTGGTGTGGAAAAGAAGTCAATGATCCTTGTTATATCTCCATTAATTGCATTAATGGAAGATCAAGTGGCTACTATACATTCTTTTGGAACTTCAGCAGTGTATGTAAGTGATGTGAAGATGACCAAAGACAAAGAAAGGATCAGAGAAGGAAAGTTCCAAGTGATACTGATGAGTCCAGAGGCACTGTTCAGTGGTACAACCTGGAAGCACACTTTATCTACGAATATCTTTAGGGAAAACTTGGTTGGAATGATTGTGGATGAGGCACACTGCGTGAAGAAATGGTAAGATATCTATATCATCTTAGTCTTTAATGATTTTTTTTGTTTGACATATTAGGGGTGATACTTTCAGGAAGGATTTCTCCCATTTGAGTGAAGTTCGGAGCATAGTGCCTGATACAGTACATCTTATGGCACTCACTGCCACAGCCACCCTTAGCACTCGGAAGTATATTATTAATAGTTTATGCATGCAGAGGCCTCATATAGTGTATGTTCCCCCGTTCAAACATAACATTCTATATTGTGTAGGCGACAAGCCTTCTAATGGTATTGCTTCTTCATTTAAGGCTATCTGTGAGGCTTTAGTGAAAAACAAGAAAATGGATAGAACACTCATTTTTTGCCGCAGCTATAGAGATGTAATAAATATACATCAATTTTTTAAAATAACCCTTGGAGATCATTGGCTAGAACCGCCAGATTCACCAGATTATGTAAAGTTTCGAGTTGTGGACATGTTCACTCACTGTACACACTCATCGGTGAAGAAGAAGATTATAGAACAATTTTCAAGCGAATCTCCATTAAGGGTGTTAATTGCTACTGGGGCATTTGGTTTGGGCATGAACTGCCCAGATATTCACCAAGTTATTCACTGGGGTCTTCCACAGGATGCGGAAACGTATGTACAAGAAAGTGGCAGGGCTGGAAGGG
>WLWD01006215.1_pt1 | contig 67803 bp, 40 predicted proteins | sample 6712731 | NCBI WGS metagenome assembly WLWD01 (sample SAMN12718690, study PRJNA576275) | sponge metagenome | isolation source: marine sponge | host: Mycale hentscheli | place: New Zealand: South Island, Marlborough, Capsize Point | collected 2014-11-01 | reverse complement strand
AGTATCACTGTCCATCCTAACATCCACATGAGATGTAAAAAAAAAATACAGAAATAAATCATAGCCAGTCATGATAGAGAATAAACAACACGGATCGGTAATTTTGCTAAAAGTTCAAGGTATAGGCAGCCACCACTGTAGTGAAAGGATTGATTAGTATATTTGGTATTCCATAAGCTGAGGTCACATTTCTGTTTGTGAATATTTTACCTTTAATTCATTGCAGGATTAGTCTTGTTTGTTTAGACTACAACTCTAGTACAGTGTTCTCTGATGTTCTCATCTGTTATCATGGCAAGAAATAATGTTTTATTATTATTATTATTATTATTATTTTAAGTTCTGGTATCAATCCAGTCTCTGATCTTGGTCCCAGAGCCGGTTACAATGCACCAGGATATGAACAATTCAGAGGGAAACTCCCTAAGGAGAACAAAGTCACTAGCGTACAACTCAAAAGTTTATGGGGCAATCATCCAGTTGGCCATGAAGGTACAAACTTGCAACAACAACAAAAAAAAGTTATTTCATGTATCAGATGCCGCTCTCCAATAGTTGCTGCCTTCCAATTCAGCCACATATATTCTTGCCTTAGTAGTATAACTCGCTGCCCTTGAATAGCTGGACATGCCCACAAATACTGAGATGATTAAACTACCAGTGCCGAGTACTTTAAATAAATTCTAATTTTTATAAAAGAATAATAATAAAATTTCTGTAACACAGCAATGACTAGCAAACAATCAAGTCACATTGTTTTTATGGATTGTGTAACGTTGCCTTCAAATTGTTGCCATAGACCCGTGTAGAGAAACTGAAATAGTAGGTGTGGCATCTGATTGAGGAAATATAGTATGTATGTTTGTAGGGTTTGTTTTGTATTTGTTTTATTTATTTTATTTTTTGATTGTTTTTTTTTTTTTGGTATTTTGATTGTTTGTTTTTAGCCTGAATACCACATTTAGAGCAAGTAGCTTTATGTACATAATGTTATATCTTATGAGTAATTCTGCAGCATTTCATCTTGCATAAAGAGCCTATCCTAGCTCAGTGTGACGTGTAGAAGAAGGATCTGGAATACATACATATTTACATGTAACACACATACAACCTATAATGCGGAGAAGTTTTAAAAAAGGAAGAAAAACCTATCTGTCTGGTATAAACTTGCTTGCATTTGAATAATTTGTACTAGCAAGCTAAAGCTTATTTATGTCTTAGCTCTGAATAGTAATAATAACTAGTGGTGCACTCAAGTATACGCATTGATGGTGAGCGAGCTAGCAGCAAATTACTTGGTAGAATCTTTGTTACCTTGTACCACCTTTATGATATTAAACAAAAAGAAACAGCTCTTTCTTTTATTATCTCTATGCAGGAGCGTCCTCCTGTTCAGCACACTCCAGAGTAAACGGCAACTAACCATGATTTTTTTTTTTTTTTTTTTTTTTTTTAATTTATTTAGCAGTTTGAAATATTTTACGATGTGGAATGATATAATATGAGGACAAACTAATAGTATGATAGTGATGGATTCTTTTAGTGACTAAGTCTTATAAAGTTTAATAGTGAATCAGGTAACTTTGAAATGATCTATTTCAAAAATCATATAGTGGTGAAAAATAATAAAATGGAACTTAATGATTTCATTTTCAAAGTTAAAATACGCTCCAATAAGGTCTAATATAAACATTGTAAGTACTAACTATAACATGTTTGTATAAAACTAATATTGGTATACACGTATAATGCATATAATTATCTACGGCACAATCATTGTATGTATTGTTTGGAGTATACTGACAACTTCGTTTAGACATTGAAAAAATATAATAATTCTTACTGTGTGTTGTTTCATTAGTTACAAAATTATCTATTACACTTTCAGAAATTCCGTTATCCAGCATAAAGTTCGCCAGCTCAGTGCACGACAATCCTTCCATCGCTAGTTGCTGTAAGTGCAATATTCTGTCAGCTTTCAAGTCAATCCTTATATAGGTCGAGTATGCCTGTGATCATGTGATCACCGAAACTGTGTTAGCCACTATGTCTGCTGGGAGCGCTATTGGCTCCCATAAGTCAAATTCAAATCTATTTAGCCAAAAGTTTACAAGAGGTTTCAGGTTTTTTTAAATGGGGAGAGAGCTATTGGCTCCCACCAAAGTCAAAATTCAAATCTATTTATTGTTGTTGTTGTTAATATTATTATTGTTATTATAATCATTATTATTATTATGATTATTATTATTATTATTATTTTTACTATTATTATTATTATCATCATTATTATGATTATTATTATTTATTATTATTATTTATTATTATTATCATCATTATTATGATTTTAATTATGATTTTTATTATTATTATCGACATTATTATTATGATTATGATTATTATCATAATTATTATTATTATAATTATTATTAATATTATCATAACTATTATTATTATTTATTATTATTACTGTTATCATCATTGTTATTATTATTATTATTATTATTTTTTTTTTTTATTAGTATTATTTTATTATTATTATTACTATTACTATCATCTGGTGAAAACTATTTGCTACAATAAGTCTTTTATAGAGAAATTTGCTCGCCATCTTGTGAAAACGTACTATGTACTAGACGTACGACATGACAATTTTCAGATACTTTGTTTCAATTTACCATTGAACTAGTAGTGCAATCTTTTTCCACAACTTAATTTTTATTCTATTGTACAGTATGTGTGTGTGGTGTGTATGTGTGTGTGTATGTGAGTGTGTGTATGTGTGTATGTATGTGTGTATGTATGTGTGTGTGTGTATGTGCGGGTGTGTGCGTATGCATGGTCGTAGCAAGTGATCTGGCAGATCCACTTTGATCGGACCACTTTTGAGTTTAAGATTGGGTGTGTCAGATATTTAACTGGGCATATGCTACATGCATGCTGCTGAACTGGATTTTTTGTGGCACATATGACCTCATCTTCTCTTTCAATATAAATCTTTGTTAACATCCCATATTTTTCAAGAGCCACACTTATCATAGCTTGACTGCACCCACTCCCTGGCCTTACCATTTCAAGTGCTTGCTACAGTGTGTATCATGAGTCCAGGGGATTGCGCCTGACTGTTGTTATTTAAATCAGTAGTGTGTGTGTGTGTGTTCCGTTATTTTACTTTCAGTTGCTTTATTTTTTCTCTCTTTCTTTCCTTTTTATTAATTTCGGTCCCTCCCTTCCTCCCTCTATCCCTTCCTTATTATCCTCCCTCCCGCTTAACTTGGAACAGTCACCCCCCATTAATTACAATGTATAGTTAACAAAAAAAAGTGTGTGTGTGTGTGCATGTGAATTATTATCTGTATATGGAAATGTAGAAACCATAAAAGCAACAATTAACTCATTATCCAAACTATAATTATTTTGTGTATATCATGTATTCTTAACCTCTATGTATGTGTTGTGTGTATAGTGTGTGTGTGTGTTTGTTTGCCATTGTCCAAACTATATTTTGCTTCATCTTTTCTCTCTTTCTCCTTATTCCTTTCTTCCTCCATCCGTCCCTCTCTCCCTTCCTTCATTTTTTTAAAATGTGTATCATGTATAGCTTGTGTGTGAGTCCAGGGGATTGTGCCTGACTGTTGTCAAGTCAGTGGACAAATTGATCTTGGAACACCCTCACCCCTCATTAATAAAAATGAAGGAGTTAACAAAAAAAAACAAAAAAAAAACTAAAAGTGCATGTGTGAGTGTGTTAGAAGACAGAGACTCTGCATCTGCTGGGTACTAACCACTATGATTTAGCAGAGCCTCCTCCTGTCTTCTGGCACATACAAAAGCAGCTGCTATTTGTAGACACTGGTCAACCACTATGGTTTGGTTGGGGGTGGATGGTACATGTTGAATTACAAGCATGTGTTGGGTACTGTACTCCTCATGCCAAACTCATGATGGTGCGTAGCGTACTACTACTGGGAGTATCATATAGATTAAAAATTAAAAGGTACATTCACAACCTTCATATTGAAAGCTTTAAAATGGATTAGCATGCTCCAAAAAATATAATGAAATGTGGTTTGCACACACACACAAACACACACTATCACTTGGGGGTACCCATAAAGGATTGATATTAAGCAAATTACAGTTGTTCTGTTTGTTTGTTTGTTGTTGTTGTTGTTTTTGACCCAAGTCCTAGGGATTCATACAGGATTTTTTGCTTGGGGGCGGGAAACGACACATGCGCAAATGAAACTTTTAATGTCTATGTACGGTGCTTCCTACTTAACCCTTTAGTTCCTGACTTATATCGTGAGGTCATCGATCTCGAGTACCTCAGAACACATTTTTTTTTTTTGGCTGAAAACTATTTTCGAAGTTTCTGTAAGGCTTTGGGCTCCTAAAGTCTACATTAAAGGATGAATTATGAATTCTGGCTGAAATTACTTTTCAGAAATAGCATATGATTAGTTGTTACAACCCGAAGCATTGAAAAATCCTACAAAGTATGTGCATGATGAAAGTTGAAATCACAGAAATCGCATCCACAACCTGACCGCATATTTTTGCGGCTGCTTTCATACGTGGTTATAGGTTATTGATATGTGGGGTCATCTGCTCAGTCTCAGTTTGTGAACTTTCTTGTTGTTAAACAGAAAACATAATTTGGGTACATTTAGTCATTGTACTACTATTATTATTTTTTTTTTTTAACAATCACCGTTTAGAGCCTCTTTTTATTAATAATAGCAGTTAGTAGCCCTAATCCTGAGTTGTGTTGTCACTGTGGGTATGCAATACTTTTAGTTTTTATTCGTACATCTTGGCCAGAGTAGGATGCAGTAATGCTTGCTCACTAACATTTCCTCATTATTGTTCTTTGACTTGTGCAATACTTTTTGAACTTATTGGTGAATTGTTGTAGTATCTGTTTCAGGATTCTTCTATAGAGAAGATGTCCAGGATATCTAAGTAACTATTATAACTACACTGATTCCTTGTTTCAAAATTTCCAGCTGTTTTTTTGTGTGGTATTTTGTAGTCATATTCATACATTATTTTAATATTGCCAGTTTCAGTTATTCAAAATAAAAATTTATTTAAATGTGAATATCCAATGGTGCAACCAGTCGATACATGTGGGCAATATATCAGAAATGAATGCTTCTACTTTGCCTACCTATCAAATTTTGCGTGCAAGCACACACATTTATTACTATAAATATACCTGTTTGGCTAGGGATAGACATAACACGGTTTTTATTGAAACTCCACTAGCCTTTATTTGTTGTAATTCGGTTCATCACACTAACAGTGACCTTCATCAGTGGATGACAAACAATAAATAACATGGTGACATGAGGGTGGTGGTATAAAGTATAAACATGTTAAGATATGTGAAAAACAAGCACACAGTTTGGACGCACACGCACACACGTGCATACTTGTCTTGTCTCAATACTGCCCACAACGGGTCATGCGTCCCTCCAATAGAGGGTATGAGTAGGGCCTCAACTCGGCTGGGGATTATGGGTGCGCCGATGAACAGCAAGACCGCCGGCACTTCGAAACCATCGCTGGCATACTCCACATTGTACAGCGCCTTGCCGGTCCTTCACTGGTTTCTGTCGTTCTTGTAAACACTTGTGTCGTTTGAGGTCTCCAGGCTGTGCGAAGTTCCTTCCACATACACTACATATCACATCACATATGCACACACTCACGCACACTCACACATATATACTCCATGGAGCTGCCAAGTTTTATTTTATAATGGGATGTGCCATATGTGAGGCTGATATCCCTGCGGTGCTCATTCAATGATAGCTCAAAACATGCAAGGAGTGGCTGTATTAATTGAATTTGCGAAGGGAACCAACTAGCTGAAAAAGATAAAAAGATGTATTTACCAAATTTTGTCAGTGATGAACATACAACTGTTGATACACTTCCTGTGAACATACGCTAGGCAGAGGATAGGTTGTGTTATAGTGTGGTAACAAACCAGTCTGACAGTTGAATAAATTATTGTATATCTTCTCAGTTGCACACACATACACACACACACACACAATAATTGTCCTCACCAATGAGGTGCGCATCGTTGTACAAAATACTTGTTTTCTCCAGTTCTTGTGTAACTGATTAGCTACTGAATACAGTAGAATGTCACATATCCGAACACACTGGGACCGAGGGGTGTTCGGATAACTGAATCCTATAGAAAAATGTATTGTAGAGTGCTATGAGAGGGTGTGGTTAAGCAAATTATTCGTGACTGCACGTGCCACTATTGAGTTTGGTTATAACTGACATTCTACTGTATGTAGTTAAATTGTCGGAATTCATTAAAAAACATCTACCAAATTAAATATATAATTTGCTGTGTGTGTATGTATGTTTGTATATACATGTTGCTAGATGTTACCTGGTGGTTTTTATTCAATAAAATATACCTACGTGGATATTAGACAGTTTCTAACATTGCCTCGAAAGTACTAATTGTATACAATAATCAGCATAAGAACTTGGAAGCACAAAAACAGTGCTCAACCACAATCTTTGCTACGTATGGCATTGGAACACATTAGGGCTACTGCTTTATCATGTGCAAGCATTTGATAATCCAATAGGATTCAATATTGTATTTATTGTACCCTTGATATTATCAAAGTATTTCCACATATTATTAGTGTGTTATAATTTCCCATATTATTAACACAAATGCTCTATGGTGAAACTCCACATTCTGGAACATTAAAAGAAGAAAATTAATCACTTATGATTGTGTTGTGAACTATGCATCATAATTATACTTCTACTCATGCAATGATTTCCACATCACTACTCATGCATTTGCGTAGTGAGCAAAATCAATGGAAAATCAATGGAAAAAAATTGTAACTGGTGGAGTAATAATATCACGAGAAGTACAAGAAATCACTTATTGCAAATACATGTGGGTTCTCTCACCATATTATCACTCCAATTTGGCACGTTAAAAAAATGGTGTGCTATTAAATGTTTTTCCGTACTCAGTATAATAAGTATACGTATATATAAGTGTGTGTGTGCGCGCACCAATTTACAATTCAAATATATACAGAAGTCTCCGATAAAGGACACTCCGACGAAGGGACAATGTATTGATAATCTCTCTTAGAAAGACAAACCTGAAGTCCCCCAAAATTAATTCCTGTACCAAATAGAATCTCCTAACGACAATCCCTCTACAAGGGACAAAATGCGCTGAATTTATATAGCTCCCAAAGTGTCCTTTATCCGGAGACTCCACTGTATATATAACTTGTTTCAAACAGTTTTTCAAATAGTTTGCCTAACATGTTTATCTATAATGTGTAGTCTGATAGTGTAGTAACTTTATTCAAACATGCATGTTGCTGATTTTATGATTCGAGGTGGTATGCTATGCACTAATCTGTATCAAACGTGTGAAGGGAATGTCTCCAGTATTATTGTTCTTCATTCTAGTACAACTTATTAGATAATGAACTACCAGTATTTTGTAAATGTTCAGATGACCCAACTCCCTATGCTTGGACAACCTCAACCTTTCCAAGACGTCAAGTCATAACTATAACATGTTTGTATAAAACTAATATTGGTATACACGTATAATGCATATAATCTACGGCACAATCATTGTATGTATTGTTTGGAGTATACTGACAACTTCGTTTAGACATTGAAAAAATATAATAATTCTTACTGTGTGTTGTTTCATTAGTTACAAAATTAGTAGTTCATTAGAGTGCATTTTAATTTTATAAAGAGCGAACTATGTGGCTATCCTGGGGACAATCAGCGGCGTCGAGTGACCTTCATTTTTATAATAGCTAATATTTACCAATTTACATTCTCCTTGTTTGCTGTGATCATAAAATCAATGTTATTAATCATAATAATAATAATATTACCGGTAATAATAATAAACAATACTTATAAAAAAAAGAAGTTATTCATTACAACAGAATACATATTATATAACACACAAAGTGACAATAAAGATGTTGGATTTTATGTACTGGTCATCAGAGTTCACAGCTTCAGTGTCACAAGACTTCAGTCCATCAAGCTACATAAAAACCAAAAAAAAAAATAAAAATATATATATATTATATATAATATTATATAATATTCAGGCCTAAAATCAACTTCCAATCTGAACTTATACACTTTGTGATACGTAACCTAATCCCACCACCTTCATCACGCCACAATCATGCATAATTCAATATCCATATCATGTGTTCAGTCTCACAGTAGACATTGATAGCATAACAACAACAAAAACAACAACATCTCTATTATTATTTCAATGACACAATACTACAATAATACAGGAGAGCTCAATATCTGGACGCCGACAACTCTGTAAGTGCAAAAAAATTTTTTTCAAAGGGTGCCGCGTTGTGCCCGGTTTTCCTGTAGACGGTCACAAATACAGATTGAAAATTTTGAGGCCAGCTAATATTCAACCAGAGTATTGAAATACATTGCAAATACATACATAATACTTGTAGCACGAGTCAGAGTGCAATATGGGAAAATATTTTAGAAGCATGCAAAATATTTTCATGAGCCGAAGAGAAAGTGAAATATTGTGTGAGAGTAAAATATCATTCCCATATTGTACAACGAGTGTGATAAGTGATTCATTGCTGCCTTGATATTTTTCTTAATCGGTTACAATACAATTCTAATTGATTTTACTTGCCACATGCGTGCTTATTCGAGTATTCAATAACAAGCATACAACAGAACGCTCGCGTGATGCAGAAATATTCAAGCAAAAAATATCATGGCTGCAATAGATATATATACAGTAGAACCTTTCTTATCCGGCGCCTTGGGACCAGTGTGTGCCGGTAACTCTGAAAGTGCCCATCTCTCTGAGACAATGTATTTTCAATCTAGTTATGTCTGGAAAGGTCACTGGAATGTCAATCCACCCACTCATTTAATTGATTTTGTCCAGATTTAGGCACCTGGATAATAGAGGTGAGGAGTCCGGATACGAGAGGTTCTACCAGTACTCTATGTAGCTAAAATAATATGCAATTACCGGAATTTTTTTTTAATATTCCAAATTAAATACAATTGTATACATTTTTCTGTAATTGCGGCTGCGTTAATACTTCAAACAGAACTGCCAGGTAAGTGATGACAACAAAAATATATATGTCCAACAAAATTCCTTTTAATTGTCTCATTGTGATCTGATGTTCCCTCAGTTTGGTGAATCATTGTTCAGACAACAGTCATTACTATCACAAACTCACTGATTAACAAACCGTAATAATATTAACTTAGGTTCTATCCACACGTTGGACGTGCATTAAATGGAATAAGCATTAGCGATACAAAATAATAAGCACAAAGCTGGCAACACTCATACACTGGATATTCTATTGTTTCAGCGAGATCACCATACGTGTGAACACTCAGTGGTAATTGTGCAACACCTATCTAAAGTACCACAAACCTAATCAACAAACACAGTTAGGTAACTGGGCTATCATCGTGATGAGGTATTAGCCAAGACAAGCAGGATTCACTAATCATATGGTACTGTCCACACATATTGTGCCAATTTTTTTTCCTACCGGATGACCAGCTCAGTTAGAGAAATAAAATCCAGCAATACTCTTAAAAGCCCTCACAACTGCTTACATCTTCAGGGTTCTATGTAGTTGGGCGGAGCCCGACCTCTGCTGAAGGGAGAGGTCGGGTAACAAGCCTATAGCCGGGTTTGTTCCCTGCTGCAATGTACGTTGCAGTCCAATCAGATTGCAGTGTGGTTAAATGCTAAGGGAATGGGTGGGCGGACAGGAATACTCCTACGCAGAAATAAAAGAGAGATTTACTGGCGCTTTTTTTTTTTTTTTTAAATGCGCGTGGGTGAAAAGAATGACCACAAATCCTAAATCCCACGCAATCGGTTCATGACGTCATGATTAGCTGACTAAGCAAGAACAAACCCGGGTATAGGCTTGTTACCCGACCTCTCCCTTCAGCAGAGGTCGGGCTCCGCCCAACTAGGTTCTATGTATGTAGTGGGAGGGGAAGCCACATATCCAAGACAAGGTGTAAAATAGAGCCAGGATATTAGTTATAAAAGAGTCAGTCTTTTATTCATTAAAAGTGCTGCTTCAACAAAACAGAAATGTAACCGTAATGCCCCCCACTTTAGCAAGTGTTAGCTTACACGATTCAAGTATAGCTGATAGCTAAATCTATTTTTTATGGTAAAAAATAAGTCTAGATAGCCACCTATCCCTGTGTACAAAATAAGGTTAACAAGTCGCGGTGTAGGTACTAAAGTAAACCCTGGCCAAGTTCCAATTGTTTTGTTATAAATGTTTAACTACTGAGTTGCAAACCTAGCTAGGAAACGCTTCTGTCGCAACTGCTACTAAACCTCAAACATTCGTAACAAAACCAAAACATTTTGTATATTATAGCTCGCTACCTACGCTCCTTACTTACAGCTAATTAGCTAAGTGCAATAAGAGTAAAGTTGTAGCTAATTGTTACACAAAGAATACATAACAAACTTGCTATTATTTCCACCACTTCTGTTTCCCCCTATTTTTCAATGGTTGCTATGAACTATATCAGAAACCAGCTCATCAACAGGAAGCCACACCCATCATCTGCACCCACCACACAATGGCCGACAGGAAATGGACCCACAGGTGACGTCACAGAACCACACCCCCAACCACCACCCCCGCAGCCGAACACTACCATACCCCCCACCACCATGTTTCTAAAGAGTCACCTCCACAAGGCACACAACAAGAAACAACACTAACCGATTAAGCGACAACCGGACAGAAGCACTGAACCAGGAGAAGCCACTCCCACACAACCACCCCCATCCCCCGAGATAGCTTCACAGTAGCAGGGAGCATGGACCACGATGAAGAGAGAGGCAGACACAACACCTGTAATGCAGCTACAGAGACCATCTACAACAACACGATAAAAACGATTGTGAAGGGTTGCGATCAATCAAACACATTGGGACAGATGATTAAATCTAAACTTCAGTAAGGTCCATCTAATCCTAACCAACCCAGTACTACAGACTGATGCACTGAAGGAAATGACACCCGCCCAACCCACCCAACTAACCTTACCCAATTACCCCACCTATCCAACCCCTACCAATCCTACCTACCACACCCACCACTACCTTACCCCCTACCCCCCACCCAATTCACCCCATGCCCCTTACATGTGCCTTCCGAGGAATCCACAGACCTTGTCCTACAGTCAGGTGACTGCAAACAACAGACCTACAAACACACAAACAAGAAATAATAACAATAGATACAATAGGAATAACAATTTTTCACTAAAGGGGAAATCTCATCCCCTACTAATAATATAGATAGCTAACATACGTAGTCAACTCAATTAGCATACACGTACATATAACAGATATTCAACTTTATCATTTGATCGACCATAAAGAAACCAGTGAAGGCATCATTAAATCTAAATTAATTTTCAGAAGTGTGCATGATTCGTGTGAAAGATCATCTACACAACAACATACACCTAAAGCTCTCCTGTGCCCCCTCCATTCACATGCAAGCAGATTATTTTTTTCATACCCATAGCCAGGGGGGTTCGGTTTAACCCTTTTCAGTGACCAGAAGTTAATAATTAGCCACAATATGTACCTCGTAGTCCAAAGGCCTAGCCACCACAAATGTATAAGACTAGCACCAATTATCCCAGGTACCACAAGGCATGCAATTGCAGCTAGCGTGCACAGTGTTAATACTATGTGCGTGCACAGTGCTAGCACTAAGCACACAGGTAAGTCAAGCTATGTTACATTTAATATTTTAATTTAAATTCTTAGTTACATGGCATATGAACCTGTAGGAGTTTGAGTATCAGTTCATCCTTCGTTGTTATTAGAAGCCCACTATGCGAGAAGTCTATTGCACTATCACAGTGGCAGAGAATCCAGGGGGCAGATGAGGGCTTGAGCCCCCTTACTTTTTAGGAGGGGGACCCCCCCCCCCCCCATATTGTGGGATAAAGGAATTTCAGAATACTTCATAGAGGTTAAAGTCAATTACAGCAATCAAATTTCATATACTCTTAATACTAGCTATTCATGTACAACATGATGCACTCTCAGTGTATGATAGCCAACCTGACAGGTGGCCTTCTTAGCACCTCCCCCCTCCCACTTTTCATATGCTGTCTCTGCCACTATCAGTTAAGTATTGAATCATTCAGTATTCAATGAATTTAGCTATAGAGACTAAATTAGTGTCATCAATATAGATAGCTATCTACATCAAAATTTTTAATTATGTGTAAAAATGATTGAAGAAAACAAAACAGTGGATGTGGCTTTCGGTGCAAAATTAGAACCCCTAATTGAAAGTGCTGGCTATGGGTTATATGTGCCAAAAACATTAAAACTCACCTTTTATAACTTTCCTTGCTAAAACATGCATGGCAGCTGAGCCCCCTCCCGTCATCGCGTCATAGAGTATACGTCCACAAGTCAAGTAGAGAAGAAGTCTTCGCGTATTTTTTCCCGGCCCACAATATATCCAAAGCTAAAAACTGAGGAATTGAAGAGCATGCGTGCAGAGTGGGCGGAGTAAGTTTGTTTAAATTACTGCGCGCCGCTCCAGACTATTCGTAGCTAGCGAGCGTGGGGAGAAGTAGTGGGGGTTGTGATGGGGACATCCAACAAGTAAGTTGTGTTAGTGTGACTTCATAAAACATATTTTCCTATTGTATTGACTATCTGTAGGTTTGTTTAAATTACTGCGCGCCTCCAGACTATTCGTAGCTAGCGAGCTAGCTAGCGTGGGGAGAAGTAGTAGTGGGGATTGTGTACCTTTACCTAATACATAGTTAGTGGGTAAAGGGGTAAACCATGTACCTTTACCTATTACATGTCCCTTTACCTATTACTTTTTTTACCTAATACTTTTGGTAGAACCATGTCCCTTTACCTTTGGTAGAACTTAGTCTGGTCAAATGCAATAGTATGACCTGTTCTGCTGACTCATCATACATTGGTGCGTGAAATGTTACCACAAAATGCGCACAATTCTGCAGCACACGTTTCATTTTTTTAGCTTGTTAATTAAAGTGTGGATGCAGAAAGTGCAATGAGGGAGAGCATGCAGTTATTTGGTGTCACTGAAAGAAAACATGAAAGAAGCTATATGTGGAAGTCACTCTGATCTAACAGCTTGAGTTGTTGCTCCAGCTCAGATATTTTGTGAAGCTTAATAACGTCACAGCTTCTTTTCTAGCTAATACCATATAATTTCTTCCTCCGCTTCTTCGCCTGAACAGTAGATAGATCACTCCTGCATATGCAGCAAGTCGCCATTGCTAGCCCGTCTGGATGCTGCAGCAGAGATCCGATTTTTACACGCATTTTATTAGGATAGCGCAGTTAGCTAATGGCCATTGCGGCTTTCCCCACTCAACGTGGGGAACCAGAACAGGTCATACTATTGCATTTGACCAGACCCTTTACCGCTATGCGGTAGGTAAAGGGTCTGGCTATGCCAGACAGGTAGAACTATGTACATTTCTATTTAATACTTTGGTAGAACCATGTCCCTTTACCTAATTCTTTTTTATTTAATACTTTGGTAGAACCATGTCCCTTTACCTAATTCTTTTTTATTTAATACTTTGGTAGAACCATGTCCCTCTACCTTAGTGGGAGTCAGTTGGTGAAAGAGTAAATTTGAAGAAACTAAAGCGTTTTTATCATGGTTATATGTATACTAACATCTCCCCAACTACTTGTTTTGTAAATCATATGTAAGCCCAATATTTCGTGTGGGTGGTTCTGTTTTGTTTTATTTTTCACTAGTGCACAACATTTCTATTGGGTAAAGGATATCAGTTAGTAGTTGGTAGTTGGTAGTAATCGGGTAAAGGGTTTGGCTGGCTAGATTTTTTGGCCCATTTCTTTGCTAATGGAGTTTGCCTTGTAATGAATAATAGTTGTGTACTTATACATCATGGTGATTGTAACTACAATAATTACTTAACACAGTATCAGTACAATTATTTCGAAAGGCCTGATCAGACAATCACATCACAATCAGTTAGCCTTGACACTTGGTACAAATTGATACTATAAAATGTTAGGTAAATTTAGCTAGAAATGGAGGTATTGATTCTTATGTGATAATTTATAATCTGAATATTTCTGTTTTCATGCAGGTGTACTTGATAACCTAAAACAAGTCCCTGTAGAACTGTGGCAATCTGGAGTATTCACAGATGTGAGATGTTTGAGTAAGTGATTACCTAGGGGGTGGTCAGTTAAGTACTAAGTTGCATGAGCTATGCACATCTGAAGTTTTGTGTGTTTGTAGATTAACTTTGCCCTGCGTTTAGCTCCTCTTAAATTCACTTTATTCTAGTCTGAATACCTTGTCGTGTCATGCCCTTGGTCTTTCATTGTGTTCCTCCTTATGTACATGGCTTGAGTCATGCAAAGCCATTTCTAGCATTTCTTTTTACGCATAAGGTAGATGTTGAGTCTTTAACATGACGCTGTCCCACCCATATTTTTCCGACTGTGAAAACATTTGGGAAAATATGTGAATTTTAAATAGGAAACCTATCTGATTGAGAACACTGACATTTAAATGATGTTGAAAATTTTTACCAGACAATACCTGTATGACAGAGATAGTGATGGGAAGGGGGCAGGAGGGAGTAGCCCTCTTATCAATTTAAGTGCATACTAAGGTGATATTTATGAATCATCACTTTATTGCCAATGTTTGTCAAGGCAACATAACGATTAACTAGGACCTGTATATAGTTTGGTTTGGTAAATGGTCGTCATGCTAAAAAGTAATGCCTCTTTAGAATACTTTGGCAAACAGTGCAGGCTCTTTCATTGAAGTGAAGCCAGTGGGGAAAAACTAAACATCATAGTTCAGAAAGCTAAAATGTGGTATTTTAAGAATTTCAAGGATCCACTATACAGCATAGTCTGGCTTTGCTGACCCTTACCTCCTTTTAATATGGTGCGGGGGAGGAGGAAAGGGTCTGGGGACTTTAATGATCAGTCCAGAGCGCCAGATTCTGGCGCTAACCACCCATTAAAAATATTCACCGCAACGCTTGTATACTTCGCCTCAAAGAGATTGATACCTTCAAACCAGAGCGAGGTCGTTTGATAAAAAGTAAGGCAATCTTTTTCATTACCATGCAATACAAGCGCCTTCTGAGACTGACATAGCATATAAATTGCAAAGTGAGGGACCTCTCTTGGATAATAGACTGCAGGACTACCCAAGTGTCCATAATTAGGCTTAATTAGCGCATGCACAAAAATTCATTTTGAACTGGTCATTGGCACTAGAGTCACCAGACCCTTTCCTCCAACCCCGCACAATATTAAAAGGAGATAAGGGTTAGCAATGTCAGGCTATATGCAACGGTCATTGAATGTCTTTAGGTAAAGGGTTTTCATATTAAAATATCTTTTTTATAACTAAAAAGTACTTATATATATGTAGGCCACATAGGAGTTGTATTAATATACAGAGGTCTCCACTAGTTTCACGATGGTACACAATGTTTCATAGAGCAGTCAGGTGTGTGGAGTGCAACCTAGTCTACAAGTTATCGAGGAAATGTGTATACCATGGCATATATGCCTTTACTTGGTAAAGGGTCTAAGTAGAATATTAGAATTAGTTGTGTGTGTGTGAGAAGTCGTAACCAACTAAAGTGAAAATAAACATAGAATGAGGATTTATTCAGTGATTGTGTAAATGCTTGGCTGTTCAACTTTGAGTATTTTTTTAAAATTATAACTAGAGTGAGTGTTTGAGAATGGAGTCAATTCAAACAAATACATTAGGTGATTTTTCAGCATATTATATGATCAGTCTGAAATTGAATATTTATAAATATTTAATGTTATTGTTATTTCCATTTAGGCGAGAGTGTGGAGACCTTCAGTGCACCAATTTTCTCAAAATGTCCAGAAATTTGAAGAAATGACTGAAGGTTATTTCTGTGAACAATACAAGCAAACTATAGTGAAGTCATGAACATGATTATCATTTATTTTACTCATATTCATTGTTTTTATTGAATGTACTGTTATAAAAGAAAGTATAACAAAGAAAAAATATGAGAACTGTAGGGGCGTACTAATAACACTGAAAAAGGTGCCCACTAAACATTACTAAGGGTGTACTAAAGCACCACTAAAGGTGTTCTGGATCACATGCTAGAGGTGCATGCATAACACTGTCTAGAGTGCCACACAAACGCCTACAGAGGTGTTTAAGGGTGTTTCATTACACCCTATTAGGGGGGTTAAGGGAGCACCATGTGAGGAGTTGTAGAGGAGGCGCCGTTCTAACACCCCATAAGGTGCCCATTAAGCACCCCATTTTTTACTGTGTATGTGTAGTAATGTGTGTGTGTGTGTGTGTGTTGTACTGCCTATGTGGAGTAATATGTGTGTGTGTGTGTAGTACTGCCTATGTGTAGTAATATGTGTGTGTGTGTGTTGTACTGCCTATGTGTAGTAATATGTGTGTGTGTGTTGTACTGCCTATGTGTAGTAATATGTGTGTGTGTGTTGTACTGCCTATGTGTAGTAATATGTGTGTGTGTGTGTTGTACTGCCTATGTGCTGGTCAACTGACAAGGTGAATTGTAATTGCATCATCTGCAAGAATTGAATGTTTTCTTGTATGTGGTACAATTCGTAAGTATAATATTTTAGTGGCACTTTTTTGCTCATACTTTCTGAATGGAATTCAATGTACTCGCATACTTTAAGACACAGTGTCTGTCTATTGTTTTTCTTAGTCCAATTAGCAAGGGAAAAAATTGCACAGCTCGATTCATGTCAGTTGACCTACCTTTTTTTGTCTTGCTAAGTGAGGTTTGTATGTGAATACTTAAGTATTTAAATATGTGTAGAAGAGTATGTTCAAGTCATGTTATGGTATACAGGGCTTCATACTGAATTTTTTTCTGTGGGGGGACTTTTTTCTAATTCCTACCTAGGATAGCGTGTGAATAGGCCACAGAGAGGGGAGGGTGCGGGTCCTTGAGTTTGGGGGGAAGGGGAGGGGGGGGGGGGGGGGGGGGTAATGCTGGTATGAGCTCCTTTGTTCACTGTTATATTTCAGAGGTATATTTCCAGAAACATTTAAACTTTTGAACATAATACAAGTCCTTCCATTTTAAACAGCACCATCAGTTGAAACATCTTTCAGCTCATTAAAACCCGTATACGCAACAGGTTGGCCCATGAGAGTTGCCATTGAGGATCTTGGGCTTTCAGCTGTAAAGTTTGATGAACTTCTAGAAATTTTCAAAACGTATTGTGCTTTGATTTACATTAAAAGAATTTTGCTCTGAGTTACTATTTATAATTAAAAGTTCAGAATTCTTATGTAGCCCTGGTGCGGCTAAAGCATACAGCCATGTGAAAAGTTTGTTTGTTTGTTTCGTTTTTGTTTTTCTGACTATAAGTGAACTAAAAAAATTATTCATGGTGCATGTCTTTTGTGTACATGAATTAACTTGATCGTGTATATATATACATGTATATATATTTTTTGTTTTGGTTTTTGTTGTTTTTGTTTTGTTTTTGCTAAAATTCATATCCTAAAGGCACCACCTACTTTCCTTTTTTTTTTTTCATGCATGACTTTATGGTCTGCACCAAATGGAAACTTTGTTTATTAATTATCATAATAATTGTACAATGTATATATGTGGGTGTATACATTATGAAACATGTGTGTGTACATAAAATGGTCTTAAAGCCATAGAATTGTGGAAATTGCTGAACCAGCTGCTTCAAAGAGTAAGTTTAGGTGTTATGTGCTTAATCCACACTTTTAATAACTAGTGATGTGCTTGAGCACAAATGGCGAGCGAGCCTAAAGACTATACTATTTTTATACGAATGATTTTGATTCTAACACTGAAGCTACTGAAAATAAGGTCCAGTTTTTAAATTTCACATACAAGGTAAAGGGGTTTCAGTGCCATTGAATTGAAGGAAAATAACAACAACAAAACAATACACTTTATTTAAACGTTTTCTTTGTGATATTCTTTAGCTAAGTAGTAGTTGTAACGCACAATGCTTTGACACAACTGGACATGCACCTACACAGACTTACCTTCGCGGTAGTCTAGTGGTGGACAATGTATTTTCAAGTAAATACTGTTGCGCACGGCTTATAACCATGACAAAGAGCGCATTGACTTACCACCGCCACTAACTCGAATAGAAATGGAAGTCTCTTAAGTTTTCAAGTTTGAACTGCACCCGCAAAAGAATTCAAAACGGTAAACAATTCAATTTCTAGGGTGATACGGGTACTGATCGATAAACCAGAGGATTCTGTTTAGTGCAATTTGGGACGGGGTCGACCACATAACTAACACAATAACGCGAGGGTCAAAGTACAAAATGACATACGTACGTCCAAACATATATACAAATAAACTAGTGGTGCGCTCGAATAGCGCAAAATAGCGAATCGAGCGATGCATGTTCCCTGTAATTGCAGCTATAGATACAGTTATTTATTTATGTTAATGTTATGTCTGTCTGTTATTTCATATAGATTCATTGGTGCTTCTATTCTATACCACTGTATGATGAAGGTTATAAAATTTAGGCTATGTATAATAAAGTTTAAATGTTATACTTTTTGTGGTAAAACAAGAGTAATGAATTATTTTATTATTTATTTTATTAATGTAATTCGTAATCAGCTACATAGTATTGCTTTATATAATAAAGTTTAAATGTTATATTATTTGTGATAATATAAGAATAATGAATTATTTTACCATCAAAGTTATTGGCTGGTGTTTTAGACAGAATATACCGCTATTTAATTAAAAATGTCATACATCATTACAGTTATAGCTGATATAAACTTTGTGGTTTAATAAAAATAAAAAATAAAAGAGTTTGTTTGGGTACTATAGCATATTCAGAGGGAGAGCAGAGTATGTTGAATGGATGTAGATCTTAGACTACATAGTTTGATAATAGAGTTAGGTTAATTTTTATAGTTTTACATTAAATTTAACCTGCAAGTGGAGGAATGTTTCCAGGAGATGCATGTTATTTTGAGCTGAATAGAGCTTAGGGATATGTTTATCCCGGCTACATCGACAACATTCCAATGACTTAAATTTCATTTTGGTGCCTGGAAACTTCTCCATACACGTTATGCAGACTGGGATAGTAATCGATGAGATTTTAGCATGAAAATTACGCATTGCTGTGTGAACTTGAGGATCATCAAATGCTGGAATAATATGGTGCAATGGAACCTGGGGATGTTGTCTTGACCTGTTCCCCCTAACTTGAGACAATCTAGTCTCCCGTTGAAGTGGTGTTTCATCAGCCAATCTCTGCTGTTGGTTAGTTGACAACTGCTCTAATCTAGAGGAATTTTGTAATGAAGATTCATTTGCTGTTCTCAACAGTTGGTTAGTGGACAAACAGTGGAGCCTGTGATCTCTTTCACTATCACTTTCAAACAAATGTGTGACTTGCTGTTTTTGTGACATTAGTTGTAGACGTTGCTCTCTGCATAATGGTTTCCTAAACGAAAATATGTCTCGTATTAACTTATTGAAGTATATATTTTATTTTATATTTACCTCTTGCATTCGTTGCTGATAAGCTGAAAGGCTTTGCGGTATCGAAATTGTTTGAGTTATATTTTCTGCAACTTTTTTTTGCTGCTTTGGGTGTATATGAGAATGGATGTCCTCTGATAGATGTCTTTTCCTTCCTCTTGCAGTACAAAAAGTAGTGGGGATATTAGCTTGTTCAGATGGTGTGGCTGCATTTTCAGTGTCTTCAAGAGTAGTTGAGTCTACAGCTGTATAAAGTTGATTGGTACAGTAATCCTCAGGAATAGTCTAATAAATAAATTAGGAACATTTAATGGCTTTTCAAAAAGAAAGATTCTTTACTTTGCTACCTGTTTCTGTTTCGTTTTAGCTCTCCTCCTCCTTGCCCTGTCAACGCCCTCAAAGCTCTTGACCGAGCGTTTCTAACGTTTTGTCTACTGGGCATCGCTATTTCGTACGGCGGGTAAACAAAACAAAATGTTGCTAAGAAGGTTACCTGGCCCGCGCAAGCGCGTAGGATAAAGGGAACGTTTTGTCTACTGGGCATCGCTACTTCGTACAGCGGGTAAACAAAACAAAATGTTGCTAAGAAGGTTACCCGGCCCGCGCAAGCGCGTAGGAGAAAGGGTACACACGTACGCCCACGCAAGAACAAAAACAATTTCTAGACCTAAATATATATATATATCGCGAACTCATTAGAGAGTCAGCTCCGCTCGCTTCGCTCGCTTCGCTGAACTAGTGATGTGCTTGAGCACAAATGGCGAGCGAGCCTAAAGACTATACTGTTTTTATATGAATGATTTTGACTTCTAACACTGAAGCTACTGAAAATAAGGTCCAGTTTTTAAATTTCGCATACTTGGTAAATGAATTTCAGTGCCATAGTGACAACTCTGCAACTGCTTGGATTGAAGGAAAAAAAACAACAACAAAACAATACACGTTATTTAAAAGTTTTCTTTGTGATATTCTTTAGCTAAGTAGTGGTTGTAACACACAATGCTTTGACACAACTGGACATGCACCTACACAGACTTACCTTCGCAGTAGTCTAGTGGACAATGTATTTTCAAGTAAATACTGTTGCGCAAGGCTTATAGCCATGACAAAGAGGCATTACTTACCACCGCCACTAAGGATTCTCAGAGCTCGTTAATTGAAAAATACTGGAACTGTGAACGCTTTACCTAACTTACGTAATTAGAAGGCGCGGGCGAAAACAGAGGTCTCACGTACCCCATAAACAGATAAATAAATAAATATAGCGAAATCTCGATTGTGTTACCCCTGAGAGTGTCTCGCTCGCTTCGCTCGCTCGCCAATAAATAAACATCCCCGATTTTCGATTGTGTTACCCCTGTAAGTGTCTCGCTCGCTACGCTCGCTCGCCAATAATAAAAAAAAGTAATTTTTTAGCAAACTTAATATTCTTATTTCCGATTGCTCAATAATTGTTGTGAGTCATTGTATCAACTACCCTTCCCTTATAATACAACTTAATCCACGCTAAGGGCAATAGGGAGGACCACTTGTACTTGTTGAACAATTCTATTCTATAGAGCTACTTGACTTCAACCTTTATGTGCAATCATTTGGCAAGCAATTGTATAATTACTTTAGTACCCATTGGTTAGATGGTCATTAACCCTTTCACCAGTATATATTTTTTTGTTTTCAGGCAAGTGATAGTAAATTCAACTAATGAGAATTTTACCAAACAACTACATGTAAATGTTGTTGTAGATTAAATTACCGAATTAATATGAAGGGTATTCAGAAAGATATAGCTGAACTTAAGCTTGAACTAAAAGAATTGCAAGAAGAAAAGGAGAGGAAGAAGAATGTCACTACTAAAGTTATTTCTCGAGAGTTCTCGGTATGACAACTATTATGCAAGAAGTGAACCCACTGATATACATTAAGTATTCTTGTTATTCTAGAAAAAGGTTTCAAATCTTCATGACAGCTTAGAAAAGCAGTTCAATCCTTAAGAAAGGTATAGCTACTGTAACTTTATTTTATTTTTTAAATATTTTGTTTCCTGCCTCCAGCTCAACATCTCAACACAATAAGGAAGTGGCTGCAGGCATTACTGAAGAAATTCAGTGTGACCCAGATAATGAATATTCTTTGGACATGATAAAATAAAATAAAAATTGGCAAAATAATGCACTTTTATTATATTATAATTGTCTATTTTAGTGGCAGTAAAACGTAAATATAAATATTTACGAAGAACAGTGAAAGAAGGTGATTCGGGTTCAGCTAAAAGAATAAAAATATCAAAATATGATCAGCGCAAACAAAGGGTTAGTGTACACTTGTACAAAATGTAATAATGTTACACATGTATGTATATTGAAGGCTTTTCTTTGACGTAAAAGTGTAGTCTTGCCTGAAGAAAAACTGTTTAAATAACCCAACCAGGGAGGGTGAAACACAATGGATGGCATTAGGAACATAATCTACACTAATTACTAAGATAATTCTATGACATATGTTTATGTTCTCATGGGCTAATGTTTATGTTCTTGACTCCATCAATGCATTTCTTTCTCTACATGGTGGGCAGTCCCACACATACATACATACATACATACATACATACATACATACATAAATACATACACACACACACACGTTCATACATCATACCCAAATGCTGATGATATACTGAGACAGTGTGTGACACCATATGTGTGTGTGTGTGATTTTATGCATCTAACACATCAGTAGAAAATCTTTTAATATAACTAAATGGCTTCTTGATGTTAACATTATATTGTAGTAAACCATGTAAGTCATTACACACTTAATTTTACGCTGGTGTAGTTATACTATGTCACATAACAATTCCTCTGTAACTTGTACTCCATTACATATGTATTCCTGTCCAACCATAAGCTATATGGGTTTATTCTTAGTTATTAGTTATTGTATGCAGCTCTCCAGTACTTACAGCTATAGTAGCAGTACAACTTCATTTAAAATCAGTTGCGCTGGTATTAACTTCAAGAAGACACATCAACTAAAATTGCACTATATGTTGCATTATTTGACTACGTGCTTATTATTAATTACTAATGTAAATGCAAAAAAATAATAGATACAATATAGCTGCAAACATGGCGAAGTACAAGTAATTGCATACAAGGTGTAATAACTAATTATCATCTATTAAGTTGAATTGAAAGATGAACTTATAATTTCTCCCTGATAAAAAGTATGACAACAACTATAGTTAATGATATATTATTAGCAGTATATAAACTAAAACTGATATCTTTATCATTTTTAACAACTGTAAAACTGTTTTTCGTATTATGTAATTTTCATTTTCCATTAATATTTTTTTATTAAATCACAGGTGAAGTAAACATGACTTGTAGAAATTACAATGTATGGAATAGTGTATGCCTATAGCCACAGGAGAATATTTATATTAGAAAATTTGTATATAAAAGTTCTATGACAGTATTTTTTATCATCTTGTCTAAAGCTGTGACTTTCGCAACCCTGAATTTTGTATTCGTAATGCAGCCATCTTTACAGAGGAATGTTTATTGCCTGTAGCTATTAGTAAACAAGCTATTGTTAAACACAGGATCTTCCTGCATGTCTGAATGTAATAATCCATCTAATTTTTGTTAGGGATTGTCACTCGAAATATACTGAATATATAGCTAATGTCATGTTCACTGTGAAAGTTTCATCAACAGTTTAACAAAAAGCAAACAGAAATGTTAAATTGTTAAAAAAACATATTAACATGTAATCTTTTACAAATCAAGATATTTTTATCTAGTGTGATAGTTCTTATTATTACGAGAGCTCGCTACAATCGTTTTGTACAATACCAAGTTTTACACATTATCTATGTGTCTATTGTGTTCTAAACTGACATGTTGTTGTAGTAAGCATGTGTGATATTATAAACAATAATAAATGCATTAATGTGCATGCAAATAAGTCATGTTTTTAATGCCACTTAATGAAAGTAAATATTAGTTTGCCCTAAATAAAGATGACATTTATCTCGTATTTGATTAATTTACAATAATGACAAGACGTTTTACCTTGCATATTGATGTGAAATGAATGGAATTACTTGTGTGCAGGAATTTATTTATTTGCAAGGGAGGCTATCATAATAAAAATTAGTTCCAATAGCTGTGATATTTTATGTAGGATCCCTTTTTTATGTACATATAGTAAACATGAAAATTCAGGCCTAGTAAAAAGTAGCCACAAAAAAATAAATGAAGGAGGAAATAAGAATGCAAGATAAAATAAAGTAATGAACCATTGAAGTAACATGACTAATTAATAGATAACATACATAGGTTGGAAATTAAAATTTTTGTCTCCAATTGTAGGATATTTTACATTTCATTCAATATTTCCATATGAGGAAAGCTCCAAATTGATTGGAGCTATTCTCATGAGGAAATACAAAGTTAAACTTATAGCTGAACTATGTAAGTCCTATATAAATGGGACTTGCTGCAAACATTTACACTGCTGAGGTACATGTTGTGCATTGGATAAATACTTGGAAGTGAGCTATTATTCTATAACAAAAACTACCACTGCTTCAGAAAAACAAATAAAGCATTATAAACTAAGCCTGTTGTTCTTGGTAAGGTTTACTGTAAAGAAAGCCTTGAAATACATTTACATGACCCGGAAAGCCAAATATCTAGCAAACTTTTTTTCCCCTTCTTTTATGCCTTTAGGTCTTGCCATCTAAGAATAACTGACTCATATGATATCCATCGAGTGTGTAGTATGAATGCATTATTCTAATTTATTTGAAGACAGGATAAAAGTGGACTATTGCATTGCAAATACCATAATGTCACTTCCACATTCTTCCTTGGTTACAGTTAGAAGCTTAATAAATTAACTTTGTCTCAGAGACAGGAAGTGCTACTAAACCACGGTGGGTCAGCGGCTATAATAGGAGTACTGCTTTAGAAGTGCTTAGGTTTAAAACAGTTTTACAATGCGGTTAATAACAGCACTGTTTCTGTCTCTCACTGGACAAAAAACTAAATTTTCTACAGTAGGATTGGTTGCAAAAAGCTGTAGTAAATTTGATCTGTCATACAAATTTCCTAATTGCAGAAAAGATCAACTTTCCTGAAATCTATACTGCGGAGGATAGGGCTGAATTTCGGATGCAGGATTACTGGAGGATACACCAACTATCCTGCAGTTTTACAGATGGAGGATTACTATCTGACAGACAAACTATCCTACACAAACCCTGTAGTACAAAATGTCAATTACCAGTTGAATTTGTTTTGTTTTATTTAATTGCAGTAAAGTTCACCAATGACAGTGAATGACAGTAAATGTGCATGATCATGAATTTGAACAAGACATAAGTATGATCCAAATTGATTTGATTGTATTTTGAATGGTTTGTTAAGTTTACTGATGAACAGTGTTGGTCTTACAGGCCCAGGATGGAAATTTCTTCGATGGAATTGGTCGAGAAGAGCTGACTTCATTTCCAAAAACACGAGTTTTACGCTGGCGTTTCCCCTGACCACTTCTTTGCTTCGCAAGTAGTTTATCCAATTCATAAAAAAAATTGGCAACTTTGTCAGCTCTCCAAGTAAGTTCATGTTTTATGAGACTCTCAGTATCATCTGGATCACTTTCTTCACTTGACATACATTCAGTCGACATAAGTGGTCTCCACTTTCCCTTGTCACGTTCTGACAGTGAAGATTTTTCCAAAACCGAACTTCGATCTTGCAATTTCTATATATGAACAGAAATAAAATTAGAACAGCATTGAACAACAATTTGCAAGCTAGATCGTGTTCAGTACTAAATTTATTTGTTCCGTCATCCGCCCCTCCCTCCCATGCTCCACCAACACTCAATTCATATAATCATAGGAATCTATTTAAACACCTGTTACTATTTTATCACCTCTAAATGACAGGTGCCCAATTGATGTTTTCAAATGTTATACTTACTCGAATAATTCTTTCCCTTCGTCGTCGAGATTTGTTTCTATCTTCCAGCAATCCACGGCTTTTAAGGGAGTTCTCTTGACTTTTAGAACGATAATATGTATAAGCCGCAGCTGTAATCATAACAACAATCATATTACTACAGAGTATTTATAAAATTTCTTCTTCTCTACTGCAACCAGGGTTTCTCTCCGCTTTTAACCAAAGGGAGGAGGGCGAAATTAGACATTGTTAATTTGGGGGGGGGGGGGGGGGGGGGGGGGGGGAGGGGGCGTACAAACATGACATTGGAAAACGGGGGGTGGCGTTTTTTGGAGAACAAAGGGGGGCAAGTTGCTGCCAAGGGGGGGGGGGGGCGAATGCTTCTCCCCGCGCCCCCCTGAAAGAAACCCTGGTAACTTATATAATATGTGACAGTCTACGGGAAAAGGGGGCACTTCACGCAAAAATTGAAATTGGGATATAGGCTCCAGAAGTAAATCATAGGAAAAATTCTTTCTTTCTCCTATTTTTGTTTTTTGCAGAATTAGTCTTAGTGACCTTTACTCTAAGTCTACGCCAAATTTCAAATGCCGAAACAACTTAAAAGACCCCAAGCGTGCCGTGGAAAGACAAGCTACTTTTTATTCTCTCTCGTTCTCGAAGTACAATAAACTGGGAATGGGCGGAGTTTCGAACAAGCAGCTAAAAAAAACGGCATAGCTTTGAGAATAGTGCATGCAATCTACAGCTTACCTCTGGTTGAAAGTTTACCACTACATGGAGTAGAGTAGCCAAGGATACCAACAAGACAGGCTGTGAGACACTCTGAAAGCTAAAAAGACTGTACGCAAACTTGGTTAGTCGCCGTTAAAAAGCGGCTGTACGATTTAATTGCGTATGCGGAGTACGCCGTTAAGTATACGGAAACATTAATTATACCGGAAGTGGAAATTCAATTTATGTTTTCTCGATTTCTAGTTCAATTGCTTTGCTGAATACAGCCTAGTTCAACTGCCAGTTTCTCTGCGCGTCGAATATTTTACCCTCCAGTATTTTAGCACTAAGTTGAGATAAATTGTAGCTTTTTATTAGCATAAAAAACTCAATTTTTTTGGTTTAAGTGAAGTGCCCCCTTTTCCCATAGACTGTCACATATAATAAAAACCTATAATATTCAGACCAACAACTATCGTAGCCTAAAATGTGACCAATTGATTTTTTTCCTGAAACAAAAACACAGTTTGGTTAGTTGCACTCAATTTCAACTCCTTATACAATAAGCAGCAGCTGTGATAATAACAATGTAAAATGAGTTCTTATGGTGTCAATTCAGAGATTATAAAATATTCATCAAAATTACCGTACTTATATTAAATGATTTGAGATAACACAGAAAAGTAGTATGGCTTAAATAATTTACTTTAAACATTTACTTTTCTGTAAAGTGGCATTCAAGTGGAATTGTCCAAAAATAGAAGAACCACTCACTATTAGCATGAATGTGTTAGATGTTAGTTTTAGCATCAATTCATAATCAGCCCTTATATATGGCCACTTCTCTAGTTCATACAGGTGTAGGTATTAATGATTACCTCTTATATCTGCTGCTTGAAAAGACGGATTTGCAGCTCTTACTTCCTTTACTAAGATATCAACAACAGCCTTGTTTTTTTGGTCCTTGAAGGTTTCACTACAATGAATATAAACAACAGTATTGTCACCTTGGACTACAGTAAGCTCTATAGTGTATAGTCAGAGGTGGGGGAAGCAGTTTCATTTTAACAAAGCCATGCAATAAACTAGAGTCATTGAAAGTAAAACTGTTCAAATAATGATGTCACCCTCAATGATGTGTAAATGGGGATCCAAAATATTAGCCAGGCTATGGACTGGATTACACCTGATAGTAATATGGGAGGATAATTATGTGAACCTTGCAACACTAATTTTGCCCTAATGATAACTTACCCATTGTTTTTAACAAATCCAGTAAAAGTATCGCTTTCTGCCAGAAGAGCATTATACATTCTTCTAGTCTCCAACTATAGCATAGAGTTTTTCAAAAAAAAGTATATTAACTCAAACAGTCACTTACCCTCACAACAGACTTGATAGCTTTTTTGGGTGTGTCACTGCAGCCGGAACTGCTAGGTGTAGCAGGTAACTTGCTTTGTTCTAGCCTTTGTTCAACTAGCTTCTCCACTTCTTTTGCAACTTTTTGCTTCAGAGAATCCATTCTTGAATCTTGTTTGTTAAGTCGGTATAAAACTTCTCCTAAAGTGTTAGTAATTTCTCCCAAAGCTTCAAGTACTGCTTCATGGTTCTGCCCTTGCTGAACATTTCCATCTACTATATCAAGACTTGCTGAAGTACCTGAGTCACTGAACCCCAAACGTGACCCAGAATTTAACTTCTTGATGACATTGGATCGGGAGCTAGAAATTCCAGATGGTGTATTGCCAGGAGTACTTGTCTTTCTTGAACTTTCTCTATTCATAGCTGGGGAATGACTTATGCGTGGACGTTTCTTTACTGAATGATCATCTGAAGTAGGTAAAGATCGTTCCTTTCTCCGTGTGGGTGGATCTTCTCTAGCGGCCGATGTCAGACTTTCATCAGGCTCAGAGGAACTTTCAACTAAAGTCTCCCCTTCACTCTCAGGATATATTTTATCACTCTCGTATTCATCGCTAGACTCTAGGAAGGCTTCTCGAGATTGGCGAGAAGAAGGCATACTTTTCTCAACCAAAGTGAAGTCCCGCCAAACTAAGGTAGGGTTCAAAGGTTAATATTGGGTGGAGCCAGACTTGTCTCTACCCACGCCCCTTCTTGTGTCTGCCGGTAATAGCACCATGTCGAAGCAAACCAATACTTTTAGTTCATCAAGTTCTAGTCGGTGTACTATTGTAAGAAAGAGGTGCAGGACTAATAGTGGTGATGAAAGTAGCGAGGATTGTTTCGAGTTGACTCAGTCTAGTAGCCCTAGTAGAGTGAAGAATGCTGTGAAGAGATTTTCTCACAAGAAAACAGATAGAAGAACTTGTCCTCACTGTAATGAGCTATTGTCATTGAAAACTTATAAAACCCACAAGAGATTATTTTATGATGAGGTAAGACTGTATGTAAATAGTGGCAATGCTATTATCACTGATGTACTGAATAGAATACAGCCAAGTGGCTTCAAAAGGAGACAAAGGCAGTAAGCTCCTCCTCAGATGATGAATCTCCTCCAAATTCCCAACTTCAGAGTTTGGAGCCAGATTTCGTCAGTGATGTATGCCCCCCAGAAACATTTGATATTCCTCAATTGGACAGTCAAGGTATCTTTGATTCTTGTATCTTACAAAAGAGTAGTGCATATGCTTATCATGCAGTAGTCAGGCTAGAACGTATGACTAAATATGTTATACTACGATATAATCGCTAAAAATTAATTCAGAAATAGTCAATAGTTGAACATAGAACTAAATAGTAGTAGCTAGTAATATAATTCTTATTATCCAAAATTCTTTGTACAATAATACTATTGTATGAAAGAGTATTTTTGAGCTTACCAGTATCAAAAAATGTGATTATGCATAATTTACTTGTTTTTTGGAGAATATATAAAGCAGTAATTGTTAATAAATAAATTACGGTGGTAATTGTATGCAGAAATTATCAAGAAAAACAGCATTGAAATAATTTTATTTTTTTCCTGTTTTCCTCACAGCCTTATTTTATGTCTTTTGATATATTTTTTTTAATGAACAGTGGCTGCCGTATAGATAAAAATACTAGTGGAGTCAATGACATCTACTTTGTTGCAAACATAATGGAAAATGAAATGGCTGATGTTATATTTTGCCCAATTTATTCAAATTACAAGTTAAAAGTACTAACTTAATCAGCATAATGTAAATATTCGAAATATTTCTGAATTACTCATAAGAAGCTCACACTGAAATTTCAAAACAATTCTAAATCTTTGTATTTATAATAATATAATAAGACCTTCCTATCCTCTTAACGATATGGAAGCCCAATTTCTTAATTTTAGTTAATAATAGTAGTTTTAATCTACATTGGGTTTGAGAAGAAACAGTTAATCCATAGAATCAGTTCTTTGCCAAATTATGCTGTAGATAACAGCCATGACTTGCCAATTGCCAGATTTGCTTCCTAAAATGGTTGAGTGAAGTTTACCAGTTAGTGATTCACTGTAATGCATAAGCAATACCATTATCAAACAACTGAGTGGCTTAAGCTTAAAAATAGTTCTGAATTAAAGTTCAAAGACAAGTATGAAATATACGACTGCTAGATTGAGCTTTTTTGTAATTTTTTTGTAATTTTTTAATACATGTACTGCTTTGCATTTAGCCTTTTGTCTTGGATATGACTTCAATAGATGGAGTGTACGTATAATATATAACTATTAATTTTTTTATTGTCTAGTTGGTAACAGTTCATTCTGAATTACCACGCATCATATCCTTCCCAAATTGAGGTTTAGTAGTTTACAGCATAAAAAATATGCATCTGTTCAAGTTATAGCCTGGGAATAACATTTGCATTTTAATTTGTTGCCTGCTTTGAAGTTGAGAAACAATATGGCCAGTAAATTTTTTCCACAAAAAGGATTTCAAAGGATTTTGAATACTTTAGTAAAGACTGATTTTGAGGACACGAAGTTTGGTACATTTTCTTTCGCCCTTTAACATCTAAACTATATGTGCAATTATATAGTAGCCAAAGGCCAGGGGTCATTGGAAGTGGTCTTGTTTATAACTCATTTGATTGTTTAATTTATTATATATAAATAGTAAAACACGACTTATTGGTGATGGAGTTAGTTAATTTCTCACCTGTTGCGTATTCTTTAAAACAAATTTCTGATATAGTAAATTACACTCAGATCCCATCAGTTGATATCACATCCCTCTTTAGCTTATTGAATGTTTTTTATTTATAGATTCGGACACTGATATGCTCAGTGAACCTGAAGAAGAACAGTGGGATGAATCTGAGGAAGTGTTTCATGACTTATCTGATGACAGTCACTCGGAGCCTGAAGATATGATTACAGCTAAAGGTGATTTAGAACAACAATCGTCCATTCTTTCAAAATGGTTAACTCTCTTTCTTCTTCGAATTCAAGCTGTATACCGAGTATCAGATTCTTTTATATCTTGTTTAATCAAGTTTCTTTCTGTATTTTTTTCTGTATGTGGCCGTTTTTCTTCCTTATGTGCACGAATAGCAATTTTTTTCCCTTCATCTCTTTACAAAGCCAAAGAAATTATTCATAAACCCCGCATTAAGCGGTATGTAGCTTGTCGCCAATGCCACACACTTTATGATATAAAAGATTGTGTATTTCATGTTGGAACATCAATGAATAGCAAAAGTTGTACATTTCGCAAGTACCCATTACATCCTCAGCACAAGATGCGAACTTCATGTAATTTTCCACTTCTTAAAACAGTTGAAATTGCAGGTGGTAAACAAATTCTTTATCCTAACATGATATACTGCTACCTAAGCATTGTGGAATCTATTCAAACACTTTTTAATCGTCCAAATTTTCATTTGGAATGTGAAGAATGGCGCACTAGGAATATTAGTAGTAATGTTTATGAGGATGTCTATGATGGCAAGATCTGGAATGACTTTCAAAATGTCGATGGTACACCTTTTCTAGCAGAATCATACAATTTAGCTTTAACACTAAATTTTGATTTTTTTCAACCATACAAACATGTGCAGTACTCAGTGGGGGCCATATACCTTACAATTATGAACCTTCCCTGCTCGAAGAGGTACAAACAAGAGAATGTGATCTTGGTTGGCCTTATTCCAGGGCCACAGGAACCTAAGCATGACATAAATTCATATATCACACCTTTAACTGATGAGCTGATAGAGTTTTGGAAGGGTCTGAATATCACTATTCATTCTTCTTGTAAGAAAATTGTTCGATGTGGATTACTATGTGTCACTTGTGATTTACCAGCTGGCAGAAAATTATGTGGGTTTCTTGGTTTCTCTGCCCGTTATGGGTGCAGTCGTTGCTTCAAAGCATTTCCGGGGCATGTTGGATTGATGGATTACTCTGGATTTAATCGAGATGAATGGCCACCTAGATGTGGAAGATCTCATAGAGAGGTTGCCTGTTCCCTTAAAAATTTTACCACAAAATCTGAGCAAGCAACTAAGGAATCAAATGCTGGCTGCAGATATTCTGAACTTTTGAGGCTTCCATACTTTGATGCTCCTCGCATGCTTGTGGTAGATCCCATGCATTGTTTATTTTTGGGCACCGCTAAGTATTACCTAAAACGTATTTGGATAGAAAATGCGATTATATCTAACAGTGATTTTGATGTAATTCAGCAGTCAGTTGATTCCACCATAGCTCCAGCTGGTATAGGTAGAATTCCATGTAAAATAAATTCTGGATTTTCTTCTTTCACTGCTGACCAATGGAAAAACTGGGTTAATTACTTTCCTCTTTTATCTCTTCAAGGACGTTTGCATGGAAATGATTTGGAATGTTGGCGTCATTTTGTTCTAGCATGCCGAATTCTTACTAAACGCAAACTATCTACCAATGACATTCACCTTGCTGATGGTCTGATTATGCAATTTTCCAGAAGAACTGAACGCCAGTATGGTCAAAATAGGATTACACCAAACATGCATATGCAGTGTCACATACGATCATGTATTGAAGATTATGGTCCACTACATGGATTTTGGCTTTTTGCGTTTGAACGTTATAACGGTATTTTAGGTAGCATCCCCAAAAATAATCGCAGTATTGAAGTACAGATGATGAATCGCTTCGTCACAGATGGCTTTCTTAGCAATATTGAGTTTCCATCAGAATTTAGTGAAGAATTTTGTCATCATTTTGCAAACCTGACATGTTCAAATATTGCAGGATCACTATCTGATACACTGAAACCATGTTGTTCCAAAAATTCTTCCGAATGGACATTGCCTCAAGATGTTTCTCTTCCTTCACATCATTCACGACACATTTTTAATGATGAAGAATTGCAAGAGGTTAAAGACTTGCTCTGTAAGCTGTACACGATTACTGACTCTGAGATAGAGGTGAGCAGAGAGTCCCTGAAGTACAAAACCATTCAGTACCAGCACAAGCAGATCGGTAGTTGCTCTAGTCGGTCAAAGGCTTCTTCTATAGTAATGGCAATGTGGAAATCAGATTTCTTTGGTCAACCTCATGATATTGATGAAATTCCATCTGACATTTTAAGAGCTGCAAGCGTTAATAAATTTTTTGTGCACACTATTAAAATCAATGGAAATTCTTATACACATCTCTTTGTGCGTCTATCTTGGTATTGCTGTCATCCTCAAATGTTTTCACTTGGAAAACCCTTATCTGTTTGGTATCCACATTTAGAACTGTTTACTAATATTGTACCCATTCAGTTAATAAAACATCGCACCGTATCACTAACTACTAAAATTAATAGCAAAACTGTATTGCTTGTGTGTCCAACTGTTGAATTGTAAAAAATTATCATTAATTTAACGTAGCAAATTGTTTAATACTGTAATTAATTTGTTCCACTATGTGTTTGGATGAGTTGTATACATGGTTAGTTATTAATTGTCAGTTAAAGAACTTCATAATGGGTAATGTGCAGAAACATGACATTCCTGCTGCAGAAACATGACATATCTGCTGAAGAAACATATAAAGAAATGTACAGAAAAGATGGAGTTTTACAATCTGCAGTAAATGCCATCTATCCCTTGCAGAAATCTGTAGAGGTAGTGTAAGAAATTTTTAGTATAACTCCACTACACCTATCCTTCAGTGAATGCATGTAGGAAATTTAGAATTTAGTCTAGTGTCTGTTCCACCTTTCACAAAGTCTAGAATGTCCAGACCAGGCTGAAGCATGTGAAGAGTGTCGAGAAAGTGCATCTGAATGTGAATTCACCTTCAATGTCCACGAGCGATTCAGCTTTGTCTCATACGAGCTTGATGAAAATAAAAGATTGGGAGAAAAGGGCTACCTTTATTTCCTGAATGCCAGTGGATACCAACGGGCTGTAAGTGAAGATGCCAAATGCAACTTTGTTGGAGCTACAACTGAAGATGATTTCACAAGCAGAGGCTGCAGTGTACCAATGACACTTGACGGAGTAAATTACCGCACTCTGCTACTGATTAACGGCCGTGTTCCTGGTCCAACTATTATAGTATATGAGGGACAGATTGTCGTTATTCATGTTTTCAACCATCTCACAGATGTCGGAGTCACCATTCACTGGCACGGAATGTTCCAAAGGAAATCTGTATGGATGGATGGAGTAAGCCACATCACTCAGTCTCCCATAGATCCTGATGCTTCTTTTGACTACATTTTTAAGGCAGAGCCAGCTGGAACTCACTGGTACCATTCCCATGCAGGATCACAGAAAAGTGACGGAATATTTGGAGCTTTCATTGTGCGAGAAAGAAGGTCAGTGGGAGATCTACTGCAAGATAGCAGGTACATCAATGTTACAGATATACCTGACAGCCACACTTTGTCCCTTACTGACTGGCAAAGAAAACCAGAAGCCATTCACCAAGCATTATCGTCAGTGCCATTCTTTACTGACCTTCCCATAGGTATGCTGCCTACAATGCCATATGAAGCATCACACAAAAGTGTAGATGGCCTGGATGGATCATCCCATGGCCCATTCCCATTTTGGTCAGGATTGATTAATGGCAGAGGACGAAAAGAAAACATTACTTTGACTCCTTTAAGTACTTTTTCTGTGGTACGAGGAAGAATGTATCGTTTTCGAATAATTGGGGCCATCAGCATTTTTCCATTCAATTTTTCAATTGACGGTCACAAATTGATAGCGATAGCTTCCGATGGAGATTTATTTCAGCCCAAAGAAGTAGACTACATTGTTATTCACAGTGGAGAAACATACGATTTCATCCTCAATGCAAATCAGAGTGGCATGAATTATTGGATACGTGCGGTCACATTAGAAAATATTACAGCAGAGCAAAATACTACAGCAGAGCATTCTGCCAGGGGAATACTGACTTATGGAAATGCAAATCAGCTTAGCTGGACTTCGAGATATTCCAATGTGCTGGATGTACGGCGATCATGCACTGAGGAAGACAAGTGCAAAGTGCTTAACTGTCCTTATACTGCACATCCAAATGACCATATGTTCCAGTGTGTTTCCTTGACAGATCTTGTTAGCATATCACCTGATTCCCAACTGCCAAAATTTCCTCCTGAGCAAAAAAGTAACCTCCATTTTCTCAACTTTGCATTTACCGGTCAACGAAATACAATAAATGTCAACAGATTTAAGGCACCAGCTCTACCTTATGCCACAAACTGTGGGGCATACGACCAAAGCGTGAAGGACTCTAAGATATGCGGTGTTTGCACTGCAAAATGGCCGTCACCATACAGTAAGATTAATAAAGTGTGTGAGTGCGTTAATGTTATACAAGCAGTTTCCAATGCCAAGTACGTTGAGTCAGCTGAGCCACAGTCAATCGGTATCATCATTAGCGCCATAGGAGCGAAGTTTGCCCATCCAATACACCTCCACGGACACGCTTTTCACGTCGTGTACATTGGCAGCATTTCAGATTTGAGCTGTGAAGAACTGAACAGTGAAGAACTGAACAGTGGTTGCACTAGGCTAGGTTGGGCAAATGGTACCACCATGCCACAGGCAATTTCCAGTCGATTGCAGAATGGTAGGGTTGTCAGCACTGCCATCAAGAAAGACACAGTTATTATAGCTCGTGACCAGTATGTTGTGATTGCTTTCCTTGCTGACAACCCTGGATACTGGTTCATGCACTGCCACGTTGAAGAACACCTGCTAGATGGAATGGCTGTCGTCATCCAGGAATACTCTGCTGACCAGCAATGGACTCCACCTTCTGGCATTAATAATCATGGTAGCTTTCAATGGTCTATAGATGGGTACAATAGTGCTATTGGTAAAGGGTCAACATGCAACTCTGATGCCTCTCCAACATGCAAATCTGAAGCCTCTCCAACAAGCAATAGTTATTTTCTGGTCACACTTGTGTCCATTTTTGTTGCTTCCTTCTATTTCTAGTTTGTAGACTATTGTGTTTAGCAAGTGAAGTGTGTCCATTTTTGTTGCTCCCTTCTATTTCTAGTTTGTAGACTATTGTGTTTAGCAAGTGAAGTGTGTCCATTTTTGTTGCTCCCTTCTATTTCTAGTTTGTAGACTATTGTGTTTAGCAAGTGAAGTATTAGCGAACATCATTTTTCCTAGTTTTGTGTTTCAGTAGAAAATAATTATTGTGATATCTAGTTTTATACAAAACTACATTAGAGTAGAAGAATTGCACAAATAGAATCCTGTAGTATTAATTGCATCTAAATTTCAAGTTTCATTTGTACAATTCACTTTGTATCATATAACCTTGCAAGAGCCCTTGCAATTAGTACACATGGCTCAAGTTAGTATCGCAGGACAGACCCTTTACCTAATCACTCCACTCGGAAGGGTCCTGGTTGCTCCAGCAGGTAGGGTCTCATTTACTGACCGGACCAGACCTGATTACTGCCTGCCTTACCATGCGTAGCGTTACGCTGATGTTTGCGATACGGTTTTAAAGGTAAATGTGAGTCCTATGGCAGCAATGATTAATCACACTCCATAATGATGCTGTCACAAGAAACAGATAAGGAAGAAACCCCTCTACAAGGACCACACTTGGGGGCTATCCTAAATTTTTCTGTGGTGAATTATTTATGCTTTTACAGGTTTAGAGTCCATCTGAGAGTGGTTGGTAGTCTTTGTCAAATCTGTCATCACAATGCAATGCACATCAAGCAACCTATTGCTTCTGAGTAAAAAAATAAAAGGACGCACTGTTCTAGGGTTATATAACTCCTAGAAATTAATTAGCAATAGCTATTATTTTAATTATAATCTTTGAGAGTGAATAAATTGGCTATCTCAGAATCATTGATAGTTGACTTTCAATAGTCTGGCCTATTTTTCAGTGTCTAAGATCTGTATGGTGGCCATAGTAACTCAAGGTTGAACCTAATCAATCATTTGCACAGATCCTCTAATATTGTAAACTATTGGAGTTAGCTTATTGAGTAACTAAATAATAATCCACTTGTTGAAAATTTTTGACTAAAACTTAAACGAAAGACCTGTAGAAGACAGCCCAATCCCATTGAAACTAAAGCTACTTGTAGAATGGATGAATAAACTAAAACTAAGCAATTTTATTTTTAACTTAAGAGATATAAATTGCCATTGTTAGGTGATTCGTCCCCCCCCCCCCCCCCCCCCCCCAACTCCCCCACCCAAACTTGTTTTGCACCTCTGAAATTATTATGATCTTCATGGTTACATTTGCTACAAAACTTACACCAATTTTATGGAAATGAAAACTCCTGAAATACAAAAAATATGTTAAGGTGACTCCTCTCAACCATGGTTCTGAAACAATACCCTGTACAAACAATGCTGTTGAGAGAAAATATTGAAAGCTGTTATAGCATAAACATGTTAGCTTAAGGTGATGTTTAACACTCATGTCAGTTTACTGTATATATAATATAATATACTGATGGTGTACTGACAATCTACTTTGTGTAAACTTACTGTATATGGTGAACCTGGAACACTAGCATAGTAAACCAGAAGCATACTGATAGTTTACTATAAACAGTGTTGCAAACTTATGATCTACAAATTTAGTAAAACCTCATTCTTCAAGCAGTGTGCTTTCAAATTGGAAGAAAAAAAGAAGACTGCTGCACTAAGTTGTTTTATTTTTTAGCCAAACTTTATACAGGCTGCTTAAAATGAAAGTGATGCATCTAAACTAGCATAATTATTAGTAGATGATATAGTAATTGCTAACTTTCACATACAACCTGTAATTGTACATCATATCTGTTATTCAACTATAAGGATCACTTGTCATGGGTGTAAATTGTCTAATTTAATATGAATCGGGAGAAATATTGGTTGGCAGGTCCCCCTTCAGAATTATTGGAGGGCCAGTGGCACCCCACTTCCTACTCCACTGCATTGTAGTAATGAAATTGGTAGCTTAGCTGCTCAAGAGAAATAGTACTACCAATAGAAAGGGTGTGGTCAGTTTCAGCAACCATTCTGGTTTGACCTATCATGATTTTCTGATTAAATGTGTATATATAGCTATATGTACTTATTGTAAAACTTAAATTATCATTATTGTTTGATATTTCAATTCGTGGTTTAGCTAATAATATAATTTTCATTTATTTACATTTTTTTATTATGTCAGATATTGTATTATACTAAACCTGACTAGTGGAAATTACGATGTATGGAACCAGTCACCTTTTATAGTAACAGGAGAACATTTTAATTATATATAAACATTTCATGAGAATATCTTAGTCATCTTATATAAAGTTGTGGCTTTTCACATTCCCAGAATTTCTATTGGTAAGGTGGCCATGCTTACTGAGAAATATTTATCGCCTGTAGCTATTAGTAAAATAGCAATCAGAATTGTAAATAACATGGGGTCTTCCTACAGGTCTGAAATTATGAATCCATCAAATGATTGTTGCTGTCACTATAATCACTCTAGTGACTAGTGACAAAATGTCATGCTCACTGTGAAAGTTTTGTCATCAGAAATCAATCAGAATTGTTAAATAACAATTTAACAAGGATTCTTTTACAAGTCTGAATGTACGAATCCATATATAGTGATTGTAAGGATTGTCACTCATCACTGCAACCCACCACCCCCACCCCCAATATTATACAGAATATAATGTCATGCTTACTGTGAATTTTTATTATCACTTGAGCAAATAGCAATCAGAAATATTAAATTGTTAAATAACAGATTAACAATAATTATACAAATTATAATGTCATGCTTAGGTGAAGTTTTATTATCACTTGAGCAAATAGCCATCAGAAATGTTAAATTGTTAAATAACAGATTAACACGTTTGCTTTACATATCAGGATTTATCTAATGATATGATACTTTATATCATGAGAACTCCCTACAATTGATTTATACAATACAAAGTTCTGCACATTATCCATGTTTATATTGCATTTTAAATAGCCATGATGTTTTAGCAAGCATAGTATTGTGTGGTCAAAAAGGGTACACTATACACATTTGATTTGCATGCAGGCAAGTCAGTTATTTCATGCCACCCAGTGAAACTAAATTCTGGCCTACGTGAATAAGATTACATTAGTTTCCTATTTAAGGGGGGCTTGTACCATACAAAAAATGATTTTTTTTTTTTTTTTAACTTTAACTTTTTATTTTTTATTCTGTAGGTCAAAGCACTCTTAAGTTGTTCCCAAAGTTTCAAATCAATTGGACATTTCTTTATTTAGTTATAATTTTTGTTGTCAACACTATTTATTGTATCACCGCCCAGGAAGAATCCAATCTTTCAGGTCTTACCGTTACCGTTTGTGGAGCGCGTCTTCGTCTGTCTTTGTTTACAAAACTATAGCTTATTACCGTTCAAAATAAAGCACACAGGAAGAGCTATTCAACCACGTAAACTGCACTCCAATTGGGATAAGTGTGAGCGACTGCGCACGCGGAGTGTTCCTTCTTTTTTTTTTGATCGAATCAAAGTTGGTGTTGTAGAATCTCTCTCGCTATTTTGTCCCACTATGTCTGACCGAAAACGATCTAGGAAGCGCCCTAGAGGCTTCCTGGGCACTCCATATCGAAGGAAGGATTCAGTGGAGCCTATACCAGTGGAAAAGGAGGCCACCCCACCGTCAGTTAGTAAGCTAAAACTTAGTGGTGATTCATTAGGGTTTGTTTCTGGCTGCTCTACCACTGTATTGCGTCCCAGAGGTAGTAAACCCTCTCCTGAATTGCCAAATAGTAGTTCTGAAACTGCCAGAATGGACAAGCCTAATTCAGCGAATTTTATTTTCTCTATTGGGCTGTTCAATGGTACTTTAGAGAAGCTCTTTCACTGCCCTGGGCTTCCCTTGACAGCTTCAGAGGACGGACAGCAGCGTTAGGCGGGGTTGGTTTCTCGTATAACGGTAAGTTGCCCATGTGGGTGGTTCCAACATGCAACTGATCCTTATAACGCAGACCATCTCTCCGTAAATACGAGGGCAGTTTTAGCCATGAGGATGATAGGTCGGGGTAGTTCTTCGTTGGAAACTGTGTGCGCAATGACTTTCTTGGTGCATTGAGTAGTGCTGCTTGTCAGAATTATACCTCTATATTCACAATATTTTCTTATATCAACTGCTGTGGAGTGACCTTTGTTCACAAGGTAACTTAATAAATCCTTATTTTACACTGGGTCACCATTGTATGCTTCATTTTCCCCTATTACAGGCATTATCAACTGGAATAACTTGTTTTGTGGTTAACCTCAATTATCTCAACAGTGGAACTGTCAACCTTCTGCCAATCATAACTTGTTATCACTATTTTTTTACAGTGATGTTTTTGTATCATCTGAAAGCTCTTTTTTTACTCTTGAAAATGAATGCCCAAATTTTTTTAAAAATTTTTATCAAGTTATTCACGTTTTTTCACATTTTCATTGAAAAACGGCTGTTTTTTATAAAAAAAATTAATATAAAATCAACAAAAAATAATTAGAAAAATCTGTGCATTCATTTTATTAACAAGGTATCAAGGAATGTGTGTGTGAAGTTTGAAGTCTTGATGTTGAAGTAGGAGGGGTTAAGTTACGGCAGAGCGGGTAAGGGTTTTCTAGACGTTATCGCCCAAATATTTTGTTGGGTGTGGTTTTCTGCCAATAATTTTAGCTCATTTTGAAGTGTTTCAGATGAGCAATGTTTTGAACTTAAAAGTGAAAAAAAGTATGCATGCATAGTAAAGTTATGACAAAAAGAAAAAAAACATTTTTGTATGGTAAAAGATGAGGAACCAAAATTGTTGGTAAAATAATGACAAGACTGTTTACATTTAATGTGAAATGAATGGAAATGGCTTGTGCAGGAATATATTTTGTTGCAAGGTAGACTACTATGATAAAAATGGACACTGTCTGATTTTGTATTATTAATTATTATTATTATTATTATTATTATTATTACTATTACTATTGCTGCTGCTGATTACTAGCTAGATTACTTTGCACACATTAGCTAAGAGACCATAGCCAGTGGTATATATATTTTATTGCTGAGCTGGAAAGTTTTATATCTAAAAGTGGAATAGGCAACATCAAGAATGTTAAATAAATTGGTGAAATGGACTATTAACTAGCTATACTATGACTGTTGTACTGTGTGCTAAAATAAATAATAATAAATAAGAGTTTACTGTGATTATTGTCCCCAGTGTTAAAAAAATAAGTGTAATGATAATTTGAAGAAAAAAAAAGCGTTGATATGGCTAGCTAGCTGCTACTTAGCTCAGCTACATTTTTGGTTCAGTTGCTGAAAGGCCTAAAATGCATACTTGGCATTACCAACTGGAAATATTTTAAGAAACTTGTTATTCATGTGCTGTTCTTCTGAATGTTAAGATTGGAATGGAAATAGAAATTATACAGTGTCCATTACTGCACCTTACTTTGTGTTCTGGACATACATTTAGTTTACATGGATGAAAAATAATTTTGTTTTATAAGTTACTAAATTATTGAGGGTGGAGGTTAAAAAAATTGACAAACCCCCCCCCCCCCCCCACACACACACACACACAAAAGAAAAGCAAAACAAATAAACAGGTGCAGTTTGCCCAAAGTAACAAATCATTTAGATGAATCAGTATTTTAGAATTCATCACAATGGAGGTATTTGGTGTGGGCGGAAAGTTGGCACACAGTATTTTCTAGACTTTTTGATCAGCAGCTGAGCTCTAGCTCACTCTAGCCTCTTTCATCTTTTTTCGTCTCATACTTCAGGACTAGCTCATACAGGATAGGCCACTTGGGTTTGCCTCTAAATAACAATAATGAGCTCATTGTGTATGAAAATGAAGAGGATCTCTAGTTGAAGGGAGGGATTCTGGTGAGTGTGACTTGTTGAATAATCTAGATACTGGTGCTTCATCAGTAGAAGTCACATTGTATAGCGTGCAATAAACTGTTCAGCATTCTAAGATGTCTCAGTAAGTAGCAATTGTGACATGATAATGTGCCACAAAGCCTTATTGTCAGCCTGAGAGGAGCTGGATGGAATACCTTGTGCATAAGACTTTCTAATGTCTGCTGCCTTTGGACCTAAAATATTAGTTTCAACCCTGTAAGATACCTGATTAATCTACTATATGTTCCAATCGCCTTCATAAATGCAAAAATCATGTGGAGACCACCCAACCTTAGCAATTCAAGAAGTCTCGATGTTCTCTCTCTGCTCATTTAAGCTCCATCAATTTACACATCCATTGTAAGAAGTACTGTCTATTGTTGCCCTTATATATTGGCTACTTGCATGTACCTGCAAACAACCACATTTAATGTGACAATTGGCAATTGGACAATTGACATGTAACCAACAGTGCATGGTGACTGTGCATGCTTCTGATTGAAATTGGTTCACCCAGTTTTTTTCATCACTATCATTACAAAAAGGAAGAATGTTTGGTCACAAGCATTGCTTTCAGGCTTGTCAAATTCTGATACTACTACCAATTCCTTTTAATTTTTTGTAGTAATTTTTGGTTCTATCAAATCTTCCCTAGAGTCAATTCTTTCATAATAACTGGAATTATATGTGGTATTTTTTATAATGGTTTTAGATACATACATACATGCATACATACATGCATATATGTATGCATGTGCATACATATGCAATACATATACACACATGTATGTGCAATTATACGTACATAATACATACATACTTGTAACTTGTAACTTGTTATTCCACTGCCGTCCTACGGTCACGCGGTCCCTATAAGGGACTTCAAGCATCATGCTAGTTCCTCAGCATCACTGTCCATCACTGCAACATCTGTGGACTGCTAATCCTCCACGACTGCCAAACCATCTGTTGCAAGAGGTGCACTTCACCGCACCTTTCTGCTGGCTGAGTGGCTTCTTCATCCACTCCCTTCATAGCAGTCTCAATCCTACCATCTACATCCAACAATGTAAGCACATTCCAAGATGCCAACACCCAAACTGGGGAACTTTGCATTCTGCTTGTGCTATGTGCAGTCATACACGATGTTACTCCCTGAGAGGATTGCAAGTCCTCCGCAGGTGTACGAATCTGACGTGCATTGAGTGACATCATCGGGCGACGTCCTGTACTCATTTCACACACTATACACAGGCTCGCAGTCAGCTTTAGCCAATGGTCCATACGGGGGCAAGTGGATCACTTCCCAGGGGTCACCGCGTGGAGGCGCCGACAAACGTGTTCAAAGTTAGCAACTTAAACACGACCCCCACATACATACACACACACATACATACATACACACTTTCTGATAATATACTGAAATCGTGTTACAAACTACCGCAAACAATGCCAAGTCCCTACACACTTCCTTTAAAGCTGGTGTCGTTATAGTATGTTAACGAACACTTCCTCTGTAATTGATAGGTACTTCATTACTGTACATACCCCTGTCATACCACAAACTACATTCTCATGAGTTTCCAACTCCCTACTGCTAGTACTATCAAATTAACAATACAACTTTATTAAAAAAAAATTTTACACTTGTATGTATTTCCCAATACTTAGTAATTTTATTGCTTACTATAATTGGCTATAAATAGCTATAAACACAGAAAACAAAATAATTACACAATAAAAACACAAATAATCATATAAGTAGTTATGTGATCATGTAAACAACCCTTTGAATTGAATTAAAAATGAACTTATAAACTGCCTAATTGAAAATTCTCTTAAGTAGCTTAGACAAATGACATGTTTAATTTAATTAAGAATGAACTGGAAATTATTATAATACATAATCATACATATATGCATTATATATATATACACAACTGTAGATACACTCAGTCGTTAGTGCTGTTGCTTATCCTTTAATTTGATGAAAGAACACTGTGAAGAACTAACTACTCCATCACATAAACACTATCATTTTAGGTGTATCATTTTGTATCATACATATTATTGCTTTTTATATGAAAGAACATCATCAGTTTGATGCTATGTAGAAGCAGTAAACATGTTGTCTAGTAGGAACTTAATCCTAAGCATAGTTGTGGGTGAGCAACATTTGATTGGTGGAGTCATGAATATGATTTAAATACTACAAGAATAATTCAAAGTGTCCCTCCCACTTTTTTTTGTATAAAAAACGATGAAGTCTGTCCCTACAGTATAAGAAATGCACAAGACAATGAAGATTTCTACAGCTTTGCTCAGGTTCCTCATAGTTTGCCAAAAATGTCATGCAGAGAAAGTCCCATGTCCAGATCTACAAGAAACGTGTAAGTGTTCAAGAAATGCGATTGATTGTGAATTTACACTTCGAATTGAAGAACGCTTTAGTTTTGTGTCATATGAAGTCAATGAAGCCAGTGGCACCCTTGGTAATAGAGGAACTCTTTATTATAAGAACAACTTGGGTTTTCATCATCGTGGGATAGTTGATGATGATAAATGTGCTTTTAACGAAGTATTGTACAGAGACGAACAGTTTAGACAGAGAGGATGCAGCATGCCTATAACCCTTGACGGCAACACTTATCGCACCATTATTACAATAAATGGTCGCATACCTGGTCCTACCTTGGTTGTCCATGAAAACCAAATTGTTGTAGTTCACGTCATTAACAGACTACCGGATGCTGCCACTTCAGTACATTGGCATGGATTACATCAGGGTAAGTCGGTATGGATGGATGGAGTTGGCGGAATTACACATCCTCCCATTGATCCTGGATCTTCCTTTGACTATATCTTTGAAGCCAATCCTCCTGGCACCCATTGGTACCACTCCCACGTGGGATCTCAAAAAGGAGATGGATTATTTGGGGCATTCATCGTATGCGAAAAAATCCCTCTCCATAAAATCCTTGATGATCAGACTTATCAGCATGTTATAGACTTGTTTGGCAATCACACCATAGCAGCTACTGATTGGCAAAGAAAACCTGAAGCAACACATCAGGCACTGTCTGGAATTAGATTCTTTCCAAAAGCTTCACTTGGTGTAGTTCCAAGTCTCAACCATGAGCCAGTTAAACCCAAGAAAGGTGTAGATGATTTTACTCAGTCACCATTTCCATTCTGGTCAGCTTTAATTAATGGTCGTGGACAACGAGATGATTGCTCACCTATAGAGCATTTTCATCACGTGAGCATTAATGAGCATTCCATTCACGCGCACGCTGATCGGCCATCTTGGTGTACAGCTGGTGCTTAGTTGACTGTAAGAAGCATGGCCAGCTCCAAACCGCAGACTTATCTTGAAGGGCTTCCAGAAAATGCACAGGACAGATATCGGTCAAAATTGGAACTTATTGGTAGTTTGGACCCGTTTACCTCTCCACTAGGTGAGCCAGTTGATTTGGTTCCTCCAGTAGAAGCTTGCGACCTAGTTGCATACCTCATGCTGCAAACTAGCTGTGTGTCTAAAGCTGAAACCTTTTATCGTACTTGTGCTTTGCCTGAGTTGATCGGTAAATGGTACACCAGACCAATTACTCCTAATGTTCAAAATCAGCATGATGAAGAAGTCAATAATACCAGCAACAGTTTGGAATACTGCTACTGTCATGGGCCAGACGAAGGAGCAATGATTGGATGTGACAAGGCTGCATGTAAATTAAAGTGGTTCCATATGAACTGCTTGAAAATCGCCAGTGCTCCACGTGGTAAATGGTATTGTCCAGAATGCCGAAGACTACCAGAGTTTTCAAAATCACGGAAAAAAAGAAAAACTCTTTAGCACAAATTTGTCACATCATTAACGTAATTTAAAACATTGCATTATTATAACATTATTAGACTATTGTGTCAGCAAAAAAAAAAAAAAAAAAAATCAAACATGATACATAATTATGATCATTCGAATGGAACGACAGAGTTACACAAATTAGTCAATGCACAGCTAATACGAACCACACTGTCTATTATTGGTGCACAACCATCTCTGGCAGTAACATAATCAATAGGGAGTGTACCCTTTAAAATAGTATACTTCTGCCGCACGTTCCCAATAACTCGTTCAATATGTATTCTAACATTAGCAATAGTTCTAGTTTCTTCTATTTCTAAAGCACTTAACTGTGACTTCCCTTTAGTGAAAGCTGGAATACTCAAGCTTGCCTGCATGGCTCCTACAGAGTCAGATATGTCAAAACCTCTGTCTGCAAGAACTACATCTCCTGGAATTAGATTGTTCAGCATTCCACAGTGCTCAGTCAGATACTTGTCACTAACACGCCCTCCCCAAGTCACAGAAACATAACTGATGACACCCTGTGGTGTACAACAAAGCAGTACTTTAGCCGTGTTGTGATGCTTATACGATGACCATGTGGCAGTGCGGGCTTGAAGATTTGATGGACGTTCAATAAATATCTCAAAGCAGTCAATAATCACAGCCACTTTATTGCCGAAGGATTCCTGAAAGCATAGAGGCATAGTCTTCTGCAAACTATCACGATCTGGCCAAACAATAAGTTTACTTAATCTACCATCCATATGGGGAATCCATCGGTGCAATATACGAGATATTGTAGAAGGAGATACCTCAAACCGATATGCCAAATCTTCACAAAAACAATTTAGCCTTAGCTTCATCATAACCACCAGAAACTCTTGGAAGCTGTTTAGTTTGTGAATTCTTGAAATAGGTGGTGCAACAAAGTCAAAAACAACTTTAAGGACATAGAAGTTAGGAAGCCCAGTATAAAATTTAATAAAAGCATCATCTTTAGAGGAAAAGTAGTCTTCTGTAAACATTTGTGGACTTTTAAGTTGAAGAACAACACTCTCACATCTCACCATATCCTCACACTTCAACACTGTTTGGATCCCAGTATCTAAAGTAGAACAAGTAGCTTGCACAGCAACATCTAGTTGTACCTGCTCATCCTCCTGTTCATCCTCATTGACCTCCTGTTCATCCTCATTGACCTCCTGTTCATCCTCATTGACCTCCTGTCCACTGCATTCAGGTAATGACTGGGCAGCTTCAGTGGCTATAGTCTTCCTTCGCTTTGCCCTCTCATACCTTGCTTCTGCAGTCGAACTACGCTTACTGGAGCTTTTGGAATGGCCAAGATTTAGTGTAGGTAGCCAGTCAGTACTAGTTGTGTCGTACAGATACGCAGGTTTACCCAATACAAAGTGTTTAGAGCATATCCTGTCATTCTTCATAATTTTCTCGGTGAGATCGCCCCTTGAAATAGCAGCCAAATAGCCATCCCTGCGCTTTTGCGTCAGCTCTCTTTCTACAGAACCTCTAGTAGTGACTACAGTTGGAATTCTGAAGAAAGATACACCCTTATCCCGACCTGAACGACTAGAGCAACTAATAACAACGCAAAGAACCATCATTAAAAACTGCGAGTTGTACACCAAAATGGCGGTCGAAAACAGTCATGTGATTAGTGACGTCAAATGAAACCGCTCTATAGCATTTTTCACGTTGGCCGAGGGAATTTTTATCACTTTCGGTTGATTGGATCAGCTAGTGCATTTGCTTTCAATTTTTCCATTGACGGACACAGGCTGCTAGCAATAGTAGTCCAGGAATTCTATGGAGAAATTGGGGTCAACCCAAAACAAATTGCAACACAAACTCTTTCGACTGTTTTCTATACAGGAAGATGTACTCTATAACATATCAAAACTCTTAATGAATCTGTTGAGGGGAAAGTATCATATAAGGGTCAAGCGTTAACGGTGGAAGTAGATTATATAATCATACACAGTGGAGAGACTTATGATTTTTTACTTGATACTACATTTGATTCAACACAATCAAATTATTGGATACGAGCACATACATTGGAGCATAATTTACCAACGGATGAAGAGCACTCAGTACTAGCGATCCTGACTTATGCTGATCCAAAAAGTATCGATTGGAGAAGCGTAGATATTGGCAGAATGCCAAGAGACTGCACAGCCAATGAGCAATGTGCAGTATTGAATTGTCCTTATTCCAGCCATCCAGAGCATCTGTGTATTTCTCTGTTATCCTTAGAACGAAAACCTTCAAACGGACTCGTGGAATTTAATAAACTGCCTAAGTATCCTCCTGACGAACACTGCTCTGATTGTGAACATTTTCTTAATTTTGCGTTTGTCGGCAATAGAAATTCTATTAACGGAGTAAGTTTTGTTACTCCTCCCCTATCTTATTCTACTAATTGTGGTCAATACAGCAAAGGTGCAAGTAATTCAGCGGTAAAAATGTGTGGTTCGTGTTCTAATTTCTCCTCAATGCTGAGTAAAACGGAAGGAGTTTGTGAATGTACAAATATTCTTCAAATTGCATCTAAAGGAAAATTACATCTGACTCTGAGCCGCAATCCATCTCACTTGTTATAAGCACCTTAAACTCGGAATTTTCTCATCCAATTCATCTTCATGGCCATTCTTTCTATATTGTTCACACCAGCAATAGTTCTAGTGATCTTGAATGTGATGATGATTCTGCAGGTTGTTTCTGCAGGTTGTTTCTGCTCTAACCCAAGGTGGAGAAATGGAACACGACCAAAAAGCATCAACTCTCGAATTGAGGATGGCAGGATCACAAGTAAAGCTATTCAGAAGGATACTGTGGTGGTCGAAAAGAACTCACACGTTGTAATTTCATTCCAAGCAGACAACCCCGGCTACTGGTTTATGCATTGCCATGTGGAAGAACATTTGCTGGATGGAATGGCGTTACTAATTCAAGAATATCCTGACAGCCAACACTGGAAACCACCGGCGGGCATTAACAATCACGGTAGCTTTCAATGGACAATTGAAGATTACGAGAAAACCATACAAGCAAGTGAACAGTGCTCCACTGGGAAATCCATCAGGGCAGCAAACATTTTGGTGTTAGTCATTGCAACAGCTGGAGTTTGGAGATATCTATCCAATTTGTACCTTTATGATCATACCGATGACTACTGAGATAGTTAGTACAGCAGCTATGAATTTTTTTTATAGTTTCGTAAAAACAAAGTTTTAGATTTCAAGGAAACATTTGATTATTTTTGTATACATAGCTACACATAGGAACAATAAACACATGAACAATGCTTGTGATTTGTACATACACTATATTTTTTGTAAGTCCATGTCATACCCTTAAAAGCACATAAGCCAGGAATCTTACGTCTGTGTGTCAGTAACGACGATGGTGTGTATAGCCATGAATAGTTCATGAGCTTAAATGGTTAGGTAAAGCATCATCACACATGAATGGATAAAGCATCATCACACATGAATGGATAAGCATCATCACACATGAATGGATAAAGCATCATCACACATGAATGGGTAAAGCATCATCACACATGAATGGGTAAAGCATCATCACACATGAATGGGTAAAGCGTCGTCAAATCCACCCGTAGTAGAAAGAAGTTGTTATTACAATTATCAAGTTCTGACCCTTCATAAAAACTAGATTGAAACTTTCTTACTTAAAGGGATCTAGAGAGAAGCAAAGGCAAACATGTGTGAAAAAAATTGTGGGTCTGGCCTCCGTGAAAAGAGAAATAGATGAAGAGTGAAGAAGGAAGAAAGAAGACTAGTATAACTGAACTGAGAAGAGAGTCAGCATTGATTTATTGTGTTATGGTGTATGCATGTCCTTATATGTATAATTTTTATAAACTCTTAGCTAGCTAGAGGTCATGTACTAATTAGAGGTCACTTTTCAGAATTGTCGTGCGTGTGTTTGTTTGATTTGTGCCCCGGTATGTGAACCGGATGTTACTATCTTTTTGTGTGAGTGCATGCGTGGCCTAGTACAAATATCAAAGCCACGCATGCACAATCAGTCCAGTTAAGTTATCAAGATAAAAGAGTTAGAATTCTGTTCTCTTGTGCTGCCATTGCGATACGAGCTCCGGTTACCCTAGTACGCAGAAGGGACTGGATAACTTGCGACAAGCAACGGCAGGCTTCTGGATTCTGGTGGCAGCGTACCTTCCCCGGAACCGGTTGACGACCTAGAAGCTTTACGGCCCCTTCGGTTGACAGCCACGGTTTCCTTCCCAACTCCCCCCTACAACCACAATTGGCGGCAGCGGTGTTCTTCTTCTGTGATCACCCTACAGAGAGGATAAAGAAGCCCCATACCATCGTTTGACCTTCGTTTGCGAACTAAGTTTGTGTATTTTTTTTGGTGCCCACCTCACGTGGCGTATCTTTGTGACCTTCTCGTTTTTTTTCTTGACCTTTTGTCTTTTGGTTTGAGTTTGTTCATTTGTTTTTGTTTGTTTGCAGTTGTTCTATTGTTGTTTGATTGGTGTTTACTGATTTTTGTAATCCGTGTTCCTGTAGTTGGTTGCGGTTTCTCTGAAGTCCACCGTCTTGCTGGATGAGTCAGAGAGCACAGCCGGAAAGAGCTTTAAGCTGAAGAGAGGATTAAAAATTCTGCCTGTACCGAGTGGGACTCCTTCGTCGGACTCAGGCGTGGGTGAGAGTGATTATAGTGGAGTTTGTTTTGCGAATACGGCTGGTAGCATCGAGAGTGTCGGTGACAGTTCGTCTGATTCCACTTGCAGTACTGGTAATCTGTCCCCTATGAGTTCGAGGGACAGTGTGGAGACAGTTAGGGATAATATGGATGGTGTTGGTGAAAATGAGTTGGAGACGAGTGGGTATGAGAATAGCAGAGAAGATGATTGGAGGAGAGGTAGTGAGAGAGAGAATGAGGGAATGTTTTTGTCGGTGTCCGACATGAGGAATTTGTTGTCATCATTGTCGGGTGCGGGTAGGGTAGTACCACCCCCTGTGCCTTCACATTCAGATCGGTCGAGGCAGGTCATTGGCCTAGCCCCACATAGAGACGGCATGGATATTGCCAAGTATATCCGCAAACTGGAAGCGGATCTTGCTGACTTAGGCGTACCGAGACGAGACTACAAGACGATTTTGTATCAGAAGCTTTCTTCGAAGTCGGCTGCCTCAATAGTATCCTCAGTTGACCGTGTGTCGTGTTCTTACGAGGAGCTCAAACAGTTATTAATTGATTCGCTGGGCTCTGGGAGAACTTCGCTGGGTAGTAAGCTTACTGCTGAGTTTACCAGTGATGTGCGTAACATGAACCCCCTCGAGAAGTATGTACATTTAAAGGGTCTTGTTGATTCTGTTGACATGACCGTGGCCGAGCGTTCTGATGTGTTGCTGTTCTTTGCTGTGGCTATTTACAGAGCTAGCCTTACCGCTCAACAGAGATCCATAATGGATGGTCGTGAGATTTTGTCGTTCAAGGATTTGAACAAGCTTGCGCTCTCATTGCACTCCACAGACAACGACCGGTCTGGAAGCGTTAGAGGGCAATGGCGTGGTGCTGGTGAGGCAATCCAGTGTTTCAAGTGTCATAGGTATGGACACAAGTCGTTTGAGTGTAGGTCGGGGAAAGAGGAGTCTAGGGGTGTGGTTTGTTATTCGTGCCATCAGCCCGGACATAAAGCCCCCGAGTGTCCTAGCAAGAGTCAGAGTAACTCTAAGGAGCAGGCCAAGCTGGGTGAGGGTACCAAGAAGCTAGGCTTGAGATCTGGTGGTAGGCCGTTTAACAACAATTGAGTGGCGGTTGAGGGAGACACACCATAAGTGCAGGGTAAAGTGAACGGGACTGAGTGCTCGATAGTGCCTGATACTGGTGCCGAGGTTACAGTGGTCCCTGGGTGTTTGGTTTATGAGAACCAGATGCTGCCAGATGAAATAGAGGTGAGGGGTGCTACAGGTGTCCCCGTGAGATTGAGTATGGCTGAGGTCGTATTTGAAATTGAGAGTAGAACCTTTGTTAAGAGGGTTGCCGTTGCGCAAGAGGGTATGCTTAACGGTAAGGTCCTGTTTGCTGTGCCTATGGATGATTCCATGGCCAAGCGGCTCCTTCTGGGTGCCGCTCCTCTGCCTGATGACCAGGGCAGTGGGGCGGGGCACTCCGGTGATACCCCGGACACCCAGTCATCCACTGAACAGGATGCAGCCTCTGCTGTGAGCGCTGTTGGTCGGTTGATGCCCAGCAGTCGGTGTCTCAGCATGCTGAGGATGCCCAGATTAGTGTTGTGACTCGTTCTGGTTCATGGCTGGATAGTCTGTCTGACGAGACTCATAACAGGCAGGACGAGGTATTGGCAAATCCATCTCCGTTGGTGGAGGTGATCGATTCAGATGTTGTTAGTGTGGATAGAGAGGAGGTGAACGGGCGGAGAGCGAATGAAGTAGTAGATGGAGGTGTCGTGGAGGAAACTGATGTGAGTGTTGGTGTTGCATCAGATACAGATGAGGGACTCGTTGACCTGGGTTGCCCTCTACCAACAGACGTTTCCGGGTGTAGTGTGTTGATTGCCCAAATTCAAATCGATGAATTGTTGAGTAGTTGTCGGGAATTAGCAAACCAAGGGTTTAAACGGTTACAAGTGGTCTAAGGGGTTGTTGGATCGTAGACCAAATGGATGTTTGTGTTGACAGGATAGTTGTTCCTGGTGCACGTAGGAAGAAAGTTCTTGGGTTGGCCCACGACAGGTGTGGTCATACGGGAGTTAGAGGGATGAGGAGGTTGCTTCAGCCAAAATTTACCTGGCCGGGCATCCATGGAGACATAGTGGAGTACATGAAGTCGTGTGATGTGTGTTTGAAGTTTAATAAGGTTGGTAACAGAGCGGCCAAGATTGTAGAACGACCTATTGTCAGTGTTCCGTTCGAGTTGGTGGCCATAGATATTGTGGGACCTTTGCCAAAAGCCAGGCGAGGTGTTCGTTACCTGTTCACTTATGTTTGTCTGGCTTCTAGGTGGCCAGAGGCTTGCCCGATGCGCACTGCGTCAGCCAACGAAGTGGCTGAATGCTTCGTTGATGTCATTTCAAGAACGGGCATCCCATTGAAAGTCCTTTTGGACAGAGGCAGTGTGTTCCTTGGTAGAGTCATGGGTCGTGTGTGTGAGATGCTGGGCATTGATCAAGTGGTTACGTCCCCTTATCGCCCTCAGAGCAATGGGGTGGTAGAGAGGATGCATGGGACCCTGAAGCCCATGCTTGCTAAGGCCAGTGAGAGAGACTTGGACTGGTCTGAGTTCTTGCCTTTGGCGCTGTTCGCCATTCGGCAGGTACCAAACAGAGACGTGGGGTTTTCCCCGCATCAGTTAGTCTATGGTAGGAATGTTCTGGGCCCCCTTGATTTGTTGTACTCAGGGTGGGTAGATGAGAAATTTGAGAGAGTTGACGTTGAGGAGTGGGTGTTGAAGCTCCAAGACAAGTTGTTGTTGCTGCATGATCTGGCAGTGGCACATGAGACGGATAGTGCTTCGAAACGATGCCTGTCCTTTAATCGAAATAAGAGTGATAGGTGTTTGGAAGTTGGTTCTAAGGTGTTAGTGAGAATCCCGGGGTTGCATGCTTCTTTGCAGGCATCCTGGGAGGGACCATATGTTGTGCAGGACCGTGTGTCTAGGGTGACTTACCGTATCTCAAAAGGCGAGGGCCACCCAGTGAAGTTGGTTCACCTGAATAACACAAAGGTGTACAAGGATAGATGTGCTTGGGTGAATGCTGTGTCCGTAGTTGCCGAAGAGCAGGGCATATCAGATGATTTAGATGGGAGTAAGGCTGTGTTGGGTTCTGAGAAATGTGTTGGGTACAGAGAGAGTGACTTACTGACGGTTGTGAGTAGTGCTGAAGAATTTTTTTCGGATGTCCCAGGGTTGTGCAAGGTGGGCAAGTGTTCCATCAAGCTGAGTGATGGTGCGGACGTGGTTAACTTGCAGCCACGACAGGTGCCTGTTGGGATTAGGAAGGAAGTAGAGTTGGAGATTGATAAGATGCTGAAGGGTGGAATTATAGTCAGAAGTGAGGCGGAATGGGCTAGTTCGCTAGTGCCAGTGAGGAAGAAGGATGGCAGTGTGAGGGTTTGAGTGGATTTCAGAGAGTTGAATTCTAAGACGCCTTTGAGGAGGTTTTGGCTCCCTTCTCTGATTGAGATTCTAGAGAAGGTTGGGTCTAGTTCTTGCTTGTCCAAGTTGGACTTGACGGCGGGTTTTCACCAGATCGAGATGGAAGAGGATAGCATGCCTCTTACATCGTTCGTATGCCCGATGGGTAAATTTATGTTTCAGAGGATGCCATTTGGGTTGAAGAATGCCCCGGCGATATTCCAGTCGGTGGTGGAAGAAGTTCTTAAGCCTGTAAGTAGTGTGGCTAGGAATTACATTGACGATGTGATAGTGTTTAGTGATGATTGGGAGACTCACTTGAGGGATTTGAAGGATGTTGTTGTGTGTTTAGGCAAAGTTGGTTTAAAGATCAAGAGGAAGAAGTGCGAGTTTGGGAGGAAATTTTTGGAGTATTTGGGTCACCAAGTTGGGTGTGGTAGAGTTGCAGTACCAGAGGATAGGGTTAGGGCGATGGCTGAGTTTCTTAGGCCGGTGACGAAGAAGCAACTGCGCTCCTTTCTGGGGAGTATGTCCTATTACAGGCAATTCATAGAGGGTTTCGCTAGTTTGTCCGCAATGCTTACACCGGCTGTGTCTTTGACCTCTCCAGTCAGGGTGACGTGGACAGAAGAGATGTCCGTGGCCTTCACAAGGTTGCGTGAGTCATTGTGTAATCGTGTTGTTTTGTTTGTTCCTGTTTGTGGTGATGTGTTTTATTTGTTTACTGATGCGTCAGGTGTGGGTATCGGAGCGTGCCTACACGTCGAGAGAAATGATGAGGAACTGCCTGTGGCGTTCTTCAGTCGTCAGTTACGTGGTGCCGAGAAGAACTACTCCGTCACGGAGTTGGAGACGTTGGCCATTGTTTCAGCAGTGAAGTACTTCCATTACTACTTGTATGGGAGAACAGTTACAATTTATACAGATCACAGAGCGTGTGTTTCGTTGCTCAGCAGTCGACAACTGAACAGGAGACTGATGAGGTTTGCACTCAAGTTGCAAGGGATGGACCTCACCATCAAGTACAGACCGGGATCTACCATCAGCAATGCGGATGGATTGAGTCGACAGAGTTGGGATGACACGGAGCCCATCCTGGGTGTGTATCAGTGTCGATCCACGGGTTCGAGCTTAGCGGGGGGAGATGTGGGTCTGGCCTCCGTGAAAAGAGAAATAGATGATGAGTGAAGAAGGAAGAAAGAAGACTAGTAACTGAACTGAGAAGAGAGTCAGCATTGATTTATTGTGTTATGGTGTATGCATGTCCTTATATGTATAATTTTTATAAACACTTAGCTAGCTAGAGGTCATGTACTAATTAGAGGTCACTTTTCAGAATTGTCGTGCGTGTGTTTGTTTGATTTGTGCCCCGGTATGTGAACCGGATGTTACTATCTTTTTGTGTGAGTGCATGCGTGGCCTAGTACAAATACCAAAGCCACGCATGCACACAATCAGTCCAGTTAAGTTATCAAGATAAAAGAGTTAGAATTCTGTTCTCTTGTGCTGCCATTGCGATACGAGCTCCGGTTACCCTAGTACGCAGAAGGGACTGGATAACTTGCGACAAGCAACGGCAGGCTTCTGGATTCTGGTGGCAGCGTACCTTCCCCGGAACCGACCTAGAAGCTTTACGGCCACTTCGGTTGACAGCCACAGATTCCTTCCCAACTCCCCCCTACAACCACAAAAATCTTAGTTGTCGCCGGGGAATCGAACCCAGGTTCCCTTGCTTTAGCCACCATTGCTTTAGCTAGTCTAGCGGGCCAGACTCTTTACCTAATCACTACGACAACCCACTACTTCACATTTTACCTTTATACTGTTGAGTACTGCTTGCTACAGTCTTGTACTCAACAGACCACCAATAAAACACCTTTTCGGTGTTGACCGGAAACACCTCCCTCTCCAGAGAGGAGCCATAATATAGTGGATTGAAAGGCTTTATCATCACAATTATCAAGTTTTGACCCTTCATAAAAACTAGATTGAAATTTCTCACTTAAAGTGGTCCAGAGAGAAGCAAAGGGAAAATGTGAAAAAATCTTAGTTGTTGAAAGGAAATAGAAGCCAGGACCCCTGGCTTTAGACACCAGAAGTTTCAATTTTAAGTGGTTATTGTAACTAAAAAGCATGGAATAGACGAGGGAAGGTGGTGCATGTTTCAAAAAAGGGGCAGAAAGTATGAAAGAGAAGGCAAAAAGGGAACAATTAAATGTAACTAAAAAGTTTGTGGAATCGAATCGTACGGTAAAGGTGGCAAAAGAAAGGCGACAGTACGAAAAAGGTAAAGGTATCGCAAAGCGTAAGTCCACAACCATAATAGAAGGGCAGAGAGATTCAGAAGGAGGAGAGGTAGGCAAAGAGGGGAGAAGGGACTCCATGACTCAAGAAGAAAGAGCTGAAAAAAATAAAGATGGGGGACAAGAAATGCTGAGATAGTTTATGAAAAAATAGAGCAGGAGAGGGAAACGGATGTAACCTTAGCCAATGTCAGAGAATGATAACAATGAATAAAATAACTTACAACCACTTTCTTACTATACAAATACATCAGGCGCCACTGTGTGTGTGTGTGTGGTGGGGGGGGGGGGGGGGGGGGGGGGGGGGGTGGGGGAGGTACTTGCTAGATATTATTACTGATACAAAAAAAACAACACTTTTTGAATCCCTAACCTGACCACATAAGCCATGAATAATTTATTTATAGCTAATAAATTATAGCTATAAGGTTTATGTGGTCAGTTTAAGGATTTGGCATGGACTTATCAAAAAATGATTTTTAATTATTTATATGTATTAGCATACAAATTAAAAAAAATACTATTATTTTGGCGTATATAACAAATAAATGCTATTGCTAAATATATATGGACTCAGCACAGCACACTATAGAAAAGTAGTGAATAGAGCCTGACCCTTTACATTGAAGAAATTTAGACCATAGCTGCAGCGAGTACACCATACTATCAATTGGTAAACGGTTGTGTGTGATAACTTAGCATACAACATTGTATTAGGTTATATCATTAATGATCAATTGTGGTTAAATATTATTTCCTTAGTTGTGGTCACATTTATAATAGCCTGGGTTTATATCGCATCAGACATTATATTTGCATAATGACTTTGGTTTACGAGCGAGCGGTACTGTGATACCTTCCTAGTGCCTTTGAACTTCTGCTTTTTAATTATAAGAACCCTTTTTGACTTCAGTATGGGGCAAAGATTACATTTATGCTTCAAATAAACTATATAGAGTTGAGAACTACCAGTTTATTCTACAAGATGTAGTTCAGAGTTCCATCATTAGTGTATCTATAAGGATAATATCATATAGTTCGACTAATACATTACCAGTTAGAGTTAATGGTCAGTATTGTTACACCAGACAACATCATCAACCAGATAGTGATTGAAAGTAAATGTAGTAAATTGCAAGTGCCGTGGGGCCCACCTATTCCAAATCATCTCCTACGGCCTTCTGATCATTCCACTAGACAATGCACTAGTAAGTCACTATGTAAAGTATGTGCTGGGAAGCATCACTCTCTCCTTCACCAGCCTGACCAAACAGCTGCTGCTACTTCTCAGACTCCAGCTGTTACTCAAGTTCCAGCCACCACTTTTCAAGCACCAGTTACTTCAACTGCTCCTGCTCAGGCTTCTTCACTTGCTGTGACCATTCTTGACAAGACCGTTCTTGTCTGGTCTTGTCAAGTTCTTCTTTAAACTGATGGTCTGCACAACTGGTGAGAGCCATGATTGATCCTGGTTCAACCTTATCTTTCCTAACTAACAAAGTAGCTACTGCTTTCAAAGCAAAACATATTCCTTTTGCTACTTCTATCAAGGGTCTAGCAGAAGTCACTGACCTTACCAAACCAGACTCTCAGACCTTTTACAATGCATGGTGTCGTGAAAGAAGCTACAGACTCAGAATAGTGTTTGGTGCTTCTGCTTGTACAATTTCAGGTTATTCTTTGAATGACACACTCATACCTGGTCCTACACTCTAGCCTCTCCTAACTAATATCTTACTTTGCTTCAGACAACATGTTCATTGGGATGTCAACAGACATCTCAAAGATGGTTAGGGTGTCCCTTCACTCTGATGACCGGGACTTACACCACTATGTAGTCAAGGATAAAGCTGGACAATACCAGGATTATAGAATGACCAGATTAACTTTTTGGAGAAACATCTCCTTTCTTGGCTACCCAAGTCCTGCAACAGCTATCTAGCGCCTATCTAGCGACTATGAGCAGGAATTCTCAGAGGCATCACCACTCATTCACTTGTCATTCTATGTGAATGACTTACTGATGCAAACAACTTGGAAGAACTACACATCATATGAGAGGTACTTAACCATATTCTTGACGAAGCACAGATGGCTATAAGAAAGTTGAGATCAAACTCTATTGGACTCAAAGTAAAAATTCCAGAGGATTTGGTAGAGAAGGATGAATTTCAATTGATCTGCATGTCATAAATCCCTGTGTGTTCACTGGAACACAGCCAATGACTCACTCCACAACACCAACGCTTGAAGATATAAACTTACCAACATAACGCCATGTTCTATCTAATGTAGCCAGAGAATTTAATGTGTTGGACTGGTTTCCCCCAGTAACAGTGCCATTGTAGATACTTCTTCAGAAGTTTGGCATCTTGGAATTGAATAGGACCAGTATATTCCACAAGATCTAGCTGTGACATAGAGAAAGGAACTACTCTTAGTGACAGAGCTTCGAATTCATCAATACGACTGCTATCACAACAAAGAAAGACTTAATCTACAGTTACATGCTTTTTGCAAGTAATATTTGCTGGTGTAGTTTACATATGGGCTACTTACACTGATACTTCAGTTTCTACTATACTAGTGATAGCCAAGTCTAAAGTGGTCCCAATGAAGACTCAAACTATACCCAAACTAGAACTGTGTTCTGCAGTTTTGATGAGCAAGCTATTGTCTACAGTGAGTACAGAGCTCAACATTGATCTGAATAATGTTTTTTCCTGGAGCGATTCTACCATTGCTCTGGGTTGCATTAACACATTACCACAAATAAAGAAAATTACTGGAAATTGATGTTTTATATTTATAGTCTGTACATCATTCTCCTGGAGCTGTTAGAGAATAGCAGATCAGTAAGATTCTCCTTCTGGATCCAGGTCTCCTACAATGAATGGAAGGATATTTGCCATCAGCCCAACTTTTGTGCAGCTTCATGTGGTAAACGTGTAGAATTTATAAAATAATTGGTGAGCGAGACACTTACAGGGGTAAGTTAATACACTAATTGTCACAGTTATAGCACTACTCAACAGCATTTACTTGACAATTCATTGTCCACTAGACGAACCAGTTGTGTGAAAGTATTGTGCGTTACAACTACTATTAAGAATATCACAAAGAAAATTTTAAATAACGTGACTTGCTTCTTTTTCAATTCAAACAGTTGAGGGGAGTGGTTACTATGGCATTGAATCCCCTTTACCGTATATGCGTAATTTAGCAACTCAACTTTATTTTAGTAGTTTGAGTAACAACAGTGTAGTTTAAAGCTCGCTCGCCATTTGTGCTCGAGCACACCAACTAGTATGTATGTATGGATGGTACGTATGCTCTTTAAACGCGCGCGCGGGGAACTTTTTTCTCCTAAAAACACGGCTTTTTAGGCTTGACACCAGTTTATTCTGAAACTACAGCGTTAAGCAAGCCTTACTTAAGCTCCCAAGTGTGAGAAAATTCCTGCGAAAACGCTTGCTTTTCAAGAAACAAAAAGTTGATTCTACCTGGTTACTATGGCATTGAAGACCCTTTTCCAGACTTAATTTCAAAACTTCGCCGTTTTAGGGGGATACGGAGTGCCGATTGTTGGTTGTCAAGAGCCATTGGTAGTCAGAATGCCGTAGTATTAATGCTAAGGAAGCTACTACTACTCCAGGGAAGCTGAGGTAAATACATAATTCCATATTTGTTAGCTAAATATGTAAAAATAGCTCTGGTCTTTCTTTTATGTAGCTAAGAGCTTGTTGTCAACAGTGACTGGTATACTCAAATAGTCACAATGGCTCAAATTTGGTACTACAAAAGTTACCCCTGCTCAAGAAAATGAGGTAAGAAAGTAATTTTGTATTGGTGCGCTAAAATTGATTGTCTTTTGTTTTTGTAGCTAAGAGCTTGTTGTCAAGAATTCACGGTAATTCAGATAGTCAAAGTAACTTCAATTTGATACTACAGAAGTTATCAATACTCAGGAAATTGAGGTAAGTTATTTCCATATTTGTTGGCTAAATTACAAATGATAACACTGGTTTATTTATTTATTTTTTTTATTGTAGCTGAGAGCTTGTTCAAGAGTTACTGGTAATTGAGACTATTAGAATGGCAGATATTTGATACTATAAAAGTTACCATTAATCAGGTAAATTCGGGTATATGGTATATGTTATATATTTTGTATTTGTTTGCTGAAAGGTCATAACTGCTATTATAGTGTTTGCATGAACTAAGCTAAAACATAGCAACAATACTTAGTTTTATGTTACCTAACTATCTGGCTCGCTCGCCATTTGTGCTCAAGCACACCACTAGTATATATATATGTATGTATGTATGGATGGTACGTATGCTCTTTAACCGCGCACGCGGGGGACTTTTTTCTCCTAAAAACACGGCTATTTAGGCTTGACTCCAGTTTATTCTTGAAACTACAGCATTAAGCAAGCCTTACTTTATACTTAAGCTCCAAAGTATGAGAAAATTCCTGCTAAAACGCTTGTTTTCAAAACACAAAAAGTTGATTCGACAGGTTACTATGGCATTGAAGACCCTTTTCCAGACTTAATTTCAAAACTTCGCCGTTTTATGGGGAGATACGGAGTGCCGGTTGTTGGTTGTCAAGAGCCGTTGGTAGTCAGAATGCCGTAGTATTAATGCTATGGAAGCTACTACTTCTCGAGGGAAGCTGAGATAAGTACGCAATTCCATATTTGTTAGCTAAATATGCAAAATTAACTCTGGCCTTTCTTTTTTGTAGGGTAGTCAACAGTGACTGGTAAATTTAAATAGTCAGATTGGCTCAAATTTGGTACTACAAAAGTTACCCACTGCTCAAGAAAATGAGGTAAGAAAGTAATTTTGTATTTGTGTGCTAAAATTGATTGTCTTTTGTTTTTTTAGGTGAGAGCTTGTTGTCAATAATTCAAGGTAATTCAGATGGTCAAAGTAACTTCAATTTGATACTACAGAAGTTATCAATACTCAAGAATGATGTAAGTAGTAATTCCACATTTGTTGGCTAAAATTACAAATAATAACACTGGTTTATTTTTTATCGTAGCTGAGAGCTTGTTCAAGAGTTACTGGTGATTGAGATTATCAGAATGGTTGATGATTGATACTACAAAAGTTACCATTAATCAGGTAAGAGAGTGATTTTGTATTTGTTAGCTGAAATAAAAGGTCATAACTGCTATTATAGTGTTTGCATGAAGTAAGCTAAAACATAGTAGCATTTTATGTTACCTAACTATCAGGCTCGCTCGCCATTTGTGCTCAAGCACACCACTAGTTTATTTATATGTATGGACGTACGTATGTCATTTTGCACTTCGAACCTCCGTATTTTTATGTTCGCTCCGCGTTCGACCCCGTCCCAAACTTCACTAAACAGAATCCTCCGGTTTAGCGACCATTACCCGTATCACCTTAGAAATTGAATTGTTTACCACTTTGAATTGTTTTGCGGGTGCAGTTAAAACTAAAAAACTTATGGGAGCTCCATTTCTATTCGAGTTAGTGGCAGTGGTAAGTTAATACGCTATTTGTCACAGTTATAATCCCTACTCAACAGCATTTACTTGAAAATTCATTGTCCACTAGACGAACCACGAAGGTAAGTCTTGTGTAGGTATGTTCAGTTGTGTGAAAGTATTGTGCGTTACAACAACTATTAAGAATATCACAAAGAAAACTTTAAATAACGTGATTTGATTTTGTTGCTTCTTTTTCAATTCAAACAGTTGCGGGAGTGGCATTGAATCCCCTTTACCGCAAACGTAATTTATAAACTCGAGTAGCTTGAGTGTTAGTTGTTAAAATCAATAATTTAACAATAGTAGTTTAAGGCTCGCTCGCCATTTGTGCTCAAGCACACCACTAGTTGGCGAGCGAGCGAAGCGAGCGAGACAGTATTAGGGGTGGATAATGCAAAATCGGGTATATGTTATATGTATATATGTATATATGTATGTATGTATGGATTGTACGTATGCCCTTTAAGCGCGCGCGCGGGGAACTTTTTTCTTCAAAAAACACGGCTTTTTAGGCTTGACCCCAGTTTATTCTGAAACCCTTTACCAGATTTAAATTCAAAACTTCGCCTTTTTTCCGGCTAAGTGCGGCTTGCTAGTTGTCGAGAGCCACCTGTAGTCAGTACTAAGAGAGTTATCACTACTTCTGAAAAGCGTATGTAAGCACATAAAGTATTAATGCTAAGGAAGCTACTACTACTCGAGGGATGCTGAGGTAAGTACTTAATTCCATATTGTTAGCTAAATATGCAAAAATAACTCTGGCCTTTATTTTTTGTAACTAAGAGCTTGTTGTCAACAGTGACTGGTAAATTCAAATAGTCAGAATGACTCAAATTTGGTACTACAAAAGTTGCCACTGCTCAAGAAAATGAGGTAAGAAAGTAATTTTGTATTTGTGTGCTAAAATTGATATGTCTTTTGTTTTTGTAGGTGAGAGCTTGTTGTCAAGAATTCAAGGTAATTCAGATGGTCAAATAAACTTCAATTTGATACTACAGAAGTTATCAATACTCAAGAATGAGGTAAGTAGTAATTCCATATTTGTTGGCTAAAATTACGAATAATAACACTGGTTTATTTTTTATCTTAGCTGAGAGCTTGTTCAAGAGTTACTGGTGATTAAGATTATCAGAATGGCAGATGTTTGATACTACAAAAGTTACCATTAATCAGGTAAGAGAGTGATTTTGTATTTGTTAGCTGAAACAAAGGGTCATAACTGCTATTATAGTGTTTGCATGAACTAAGCTAAAACATAGTAACAATACTTAATTTTATGTTACCTAACTATCAGGCTCGCTCGCCATTTGTGCTTAAGCACACCACTAGTTTATATAAATGTTTGGATGTACGTATGTCATTTTGTACTTTGACCCTCATATTTTTGTGTTTGCTCGGCATTCGACCCCGTCCCAAACTTCACTAAACCGAATCCTCTGGTTTAGCGACTATTACCCGTATCACCTTAGAAATTGAATTGTTTACCGCTTTGAATTCTTTTGCGGGTGCAGTTAAAACGCAAAAACTTATGGGAGCTCCATTTCTACTAGAGTTAGTGGCAGTGGTAAGTTAATACGCTATTTGTCACAGTTATAGGCCTTACTCAACAGCATTTACTTGAAAATTCATTGTCCACTAGACGAACCGCGAAGGTAAGTCTTGTGTAGGTATGTTCAGTTGTGTAAAAGTATTGTGCGTTACAACTACTATTAAGAATATCACAAAAAAAATTTAATAACGTGACTTGATTTTGTTGCTTCTTTTTCAATTCAAACAGTTGCGGGGAGCGGTTACTATGGCATTGAATCCCCTTTACCGCAAAACTTAATTAAAAAACTCGACTTTATTTTCGTAGCTTGAGTGTTAGTTGTTAAAATCAATCATTTAACAATAGTGTAGTTTAAGGCTCGCTCGCCATTTGTGCTCAAGCACACCACTATATAGATTACTATTAATTAAAAAAAATGCCATATTATTAATAAATGTTATTTTCTGTATTAAATTAGAATGATGTGGGGTGGGGGGCAAAATTCTAGTAACTTTTACGGCTATCCAATTTAGCGTAAACTCTATAATTATGGAGCTAGATTAACAGCAGTAATTTGTTGTAAGCTATAGTTTGATGGATTGAATGAAATAAGCATCTTGATAGACCCTGTAGGCAGTAATTGGCAGCCTATACTATCATATAGAACTTGCTTGATAAGTATACAGTTCTGTATCTGATCTCACTGAAGATCCCTATAAAATGACTTCAGTGAACCTTTACTTATTAAAGTTTTCTGATTCCACTTGGTAAAGTCTGTGTTATATAGACTTTATTGGCACTTAGGTAAACAATTTCTGATCCTGCAAGACCTTGGAAAGATCTGTATCATAGACATTTCGTATAGGTAAAGTGTCACAGGCACTTCATAAAGGTCTGTTTCATGGGCACTTTATATTGGTAAAGGGTCACAGGCACTTCATACAGGTCTATCATTGGGCACTTTATACTGGTAAAGGGTCACAGGCACTTCATAAAGGTCTGTATCATGGGCACTTTATATTGGTAAAGGGTCACAGGCACTTCATAAAGGTCTGTATCATGGGCACTTTATATTAGTAAAGGGTCACAGGCACTTCGTAAAGGTCGGTATCATGGGCACTTTATATTGGTAAAGGGTCACAGGCACTTCATAAAGGTCTGTATCATGGGCACTTTATATTGGTAAAGGATCCTTGCTTAAGATATATTTGAAGATTACTTGATTCTCATAAGCTTGATATAATATGATTAATAGTTCCTTATATTATTGGAGAGAATGCAAACACTTTGTGTGTGAGTGTATGGTGGGGAGGAGAGAGAAATATTTTAGTGTATTCTTAGCTATTACATGAAGTGTGCAGTAAGACTGGTAGGGAACTGAACAGTCAGTTTGTGCACAAATGGGTATCAATACAAAAGATACTTAGTAGAATGTTTCCAATCATTATAGTATTGATATGATCCTAATAGGTTAAATGAGAGTGTGAGTGAACTTCATAAAGACTTCAAGAGAAAGTGTGGGAATGGACATGACCTGAGTGTCAAATGCTATTATGTCCATGTAATTATAGTAAACAAAGTTGGGTCCTTGCTGTCTTCTAAACATTACTATTGTTGTTGTCGTCATTTTTATATAAGTGCAATAAAATTTTTATTGGAATTTTATTTAAATTTACTTGTGAAAATAGTATGACATGCTGAGATTTGGGAAAAGGTGTGGAATGTCCGAAGCAGTGTTGGGTCAAGCCCAGTTGAGCTTAAACCTTTTTGAGCTTAAGCCCATCCTAATCACAATACTCCATTTGGTATAATGAAGGGTGTACAGGGGTGTAACTGAACACTTCCTCTAGGTGAAATGAAAACACCCCATGAGGAGTAGTACAGCCAGTGTTACCTGGACACCTCAAAATGGGATTCCCATGCACCCACATTTTTAACAGTGTATACATAATCACCAATGTTAATTGTATCTTATTTTGGTGTGTATAAATGTGTGAGTCTGAAAAATTTGAATGTGTGCATGTTTGTGCATGAGTTTTATCAGATATTCTCTCACTTTCTTGTCAGCATCTGTATATAGTCCCTTATGAACTGATTTTAGGAATTTTAATTACATGCTTAATCTCAGGCACAAATGCAACAAGCAATCTATGCCATTATTAACCTCTATAACAGGCAAAAATACGTGTAACTCTTATCATCTTTTTTATGACCATTGCTGGAGAATAGAAAAGTATGCAGAGATAAGAGAGTCACCAGATTAGACCATGTAACCTCATTACAAAAAAAAGTTAATTATACTGATATAATAACAATGAGTAATGCCAACCAACAGAACCAGTAAAGTTGTAATTGCTTATGATTATGCTAACATTATGGAGGTTAACAATTAACAGAAAATACAATTTACAAAGCTTAGGTTGGCCAATTTAATATTGTTGCTATATACATGACAGATTGTATTAAAAACTGTCAGAATCACTATAATGTGATAAGGAGTGTTATGGCAGTGGTTCAGACAACAATGGTGCATTTATAGTAAATTACGGATACTAAATGCTACTGTGTTTTTTCTGGGCTCACATGCAGTTGTGACGACCTAAGCTTTACTTATAACAACTTACATACTGGTGACAAATCACCATATTCCAATGAGATTATTTGGTTCAACTTGATATTCTAAAAGTGTTGATGTAGTGATTGGCTCCATTTGGGAATAAGGAATGTTGTGCATATACTAAAAACAATTTCGGTTAAAACAAAGTTTGGGAAGATAACTGGATGAAAATAAATACATAATATGCTGTCTAGCTACTCTGTAAGATTAAATTAGCTGTTTCTTCAAAACACTCTAATTCCCAACTTCATATTTACAAACATGCTTTATAGTTGTCGTAACAATTACTTTGAGCGAGTGTCCAATATTCTTAACATACTGAGCTACATGACTATCTTAAAGTTAGCAGTTTACACATTGTAATAATCCCTGTAATGGGGCAAATATAATGTTGGTTGCTACCACCAGAGTTAAGTCTGATCATTATCTGGGAAGCTAGCAAGTCAAGCAAGGATTGGTAACCTGGTAGCTAGACAGAACAGTAAGAGGGATTGGGCCTTTATGTGATCTGTACAATGGATTAACTTCCCTTTTGTTATGGACTGTTTATTAATTACGTTAAATTAGGACCAACGAGAAAGATATTAGTTTTGTTGTTTACTAAGAAAATTAATGTTTTGTGTATTTTACTATAAATCATCATTCCTACAGTTCCTGTAAATTTCATTACATTCGTTTGATATTATTTTTCCTTTCATTGTTTCCCCCTAATTATATTTCATTTGCAAAGAGTAAGGACCAAGTTGAATAAAAATGGATAGTATTACAGTATATGACTTTGTGTGTAGATAAGTTATAACCAATAAGTGCATGATGGGCATGTCAGCTGGAAGGATAAACTACAAGCATATTGATTATGGTTATGTTGACCTGTTACTCTGACAGCAGTGTAGATCACTGCTTACATGAGTGATGAACAGTTCTAATCATCCTGGCTGTATGAAGAATTCCTGAGTATCTTCATTCATTCATGAACAGTTAATTCTTCACCTATCACACAGATACAATGTCACATCACGGACCAATATTTATTGCATTTGCTGATTACTGGAATAAATTTTATACACTATGGCTACAAAGCGAGTATTGTGAGTGCCATTTGGAGTGTAGTAGCTAGTTTAAGGGAGTATCACAACACCCCATTGGTAGAGTATCAATAACACCGTATTTGGTGCATTATGAGCTCTGGTAGGGGTGTAGTATAACACTTGGTCCTTGAACATGGGCGTATCAACACAACACTCCATTTGGTATAATGAACGGTGTACAGGGGTGTAACTGAACACTTCCTCTAGGTGAAATGGAAACACCCCATTAGGAGTAGTACAGCCAGTGTTACCTGGACACCTCAAAATGGGATTCCCATGCACCCCATTTTTAACAGTGAAGAGAGATTTGAGAGTATACTTTATATCTAAACGCATCACTTTGGAAATTTTCACCAGGATGAGCACCACACTTTGGGGGATAGTGGGAAGCCGCGGTCAAATCCACGAAGTCACTGTTTAAGAAACTTCTTGGATCATAAAGTTTAACTGTGGAGGAATACTGGTCTGTCCTTGTTGATGTTGAATCAATTCTCAACGGTCGTCTGTTGTGTCCCTTAAACACTTTACCTGAGGGTGGATTGGAAGTTCCACTTTTTGGTGGGAAGACCTCTCACTGCAGTAACTCAACACTCATTGAAAGACTTGCCTATGTCATTTGTCAAGTGATGGAATCTCTGCCAAAAGGTCTCTGAGAGTACTTATTACAGATACTCCTAAAGCGACACACAGGAATTTTGTGTTGGATATATTGTCCTTGTGAAGAATCAAGTACTGTTCACCCATTCATGGCCATCTGCACTTGTTACTAAGCTACACCCTGGGTCAGATGGATGTGTGCGTACAGTGACTGTTCGTACTTCTAAAGGAATTTATACTCGACCTATCATAAAACTTGTTCTACTAGTTCCAAAAGAAGAGAACAAAGGCTTTCTACCTCAGTCAAAGGAGGGAGGAGAATATTTAGGCCACTGAGCACTGTGAATAATGCATAACGCTAATTTTAACTTACAATTATTCTGTGTATTCTAATCTT
>WLWD01005913.1_pt1 | contig 67816 bp, 46 predicted proteins | sample 6712731 | NCBI WGS metagenome assembly WLWD01 (sample SAMN12718690, study PRJNA576275) | sponge metagenome | isolation source: marine sponge | host: Mycale hentscheli | place: New Zealand: South Island, Marlborough, Capsize Point | collected 2014-11-01 | reverse complement strand
CACATGTCCAACTAGCTGTTGAGGTGATAACATCACAAGATTATTCTGAAATAGCTGCCATATATGAGAGTGTCAAGGCAACCACAGTTTGCAGATAATATGAAGCATTCTTTCAAAGCTTTCTTGAGAATGGAGGACACTGGAGGGCAGCCTGAGCTGATGGACATGCTACCAGCACTCACCATAGGACCTGGCCTCTACTTACTGTTCTTTAGCTACAAGTTCAAAGACGAGGAGTATCAAGTCTTTTATCAGAGAGCTTCAGGAGAGACAACTACACCAGAGAACTCTAAGCTTACTCTGCAAGAGATGTTTTTGCGTTCCCTGGCCAGTGAATATTGTTTCAGTTCCTCCACCCATCTTCAACCTCTATCAGGAGCAGACAACTCGCCCATCATTGGTGAGATACTCGAGTCCTTCAAGTCAGTAGTGTATAATGGGCACTCCCAAAGACCAGATTTCTGAGGAAGACATCACTACAGTTGACTCACAGCTTCAAAAGGTGATTCGAGACACAGACTTCTACAGGAAGGGCATAGTGTAGTTCTGCTCACAAGACAAGCTTGTTGTTTCTTTGCAAAGAAACAACAAGCTTGTCTTGCGAGCAGGACAACACGAAGTGTGGAATAGAAGAATCCATCACTTGCATCAGAACTGGAGAATGCAATGGAGAAACACTTTAAGAAACTGAAAATTCCGGCTGTGTGGCTTCTGTTTAGTTTGTGTCTTTGAGGACAGCCAGCCTGGAGACTTGATTGGCCTTGTCCAATACCTTCAATATGACACTCTACGAGACTGAAGTAGCTCTGTGGTTTCTTCACCACCATGCTGGTGTTCTGATGTACTTCCCCAGTGTGCCTTATTTGGAGGACCTGGTTATCATAGACATCCAGGTGGTGTATGACGGTATCACTGGGTGTCATTCTTAAAGCCATGAGCTTTGATAGCATAGGTCAGGCCACATCCGAGAGATTCGGGAAGACAGGTCGATTCTCTATGAAAAATTTGAAATCGGCTACACCTAAAATTTCAGGAGATGTCATTCCACCAGAGCAGCTGGTAGCCTTGCTTGCATATCTTCACATTATAGCTGAGATTGTGTCAGTTGAATATTCTAAGTCAGTCTTAGAAGAAGGGAAAGAGTACATCATACCTTGTGTGTTAGAAAACACGAGTGCAAAGGAACTTGACCTATTCCACAAAGAATCCTGCAGGTCATGTTTGGTGGAGTCTCTCTTGATGCACTTCAGTAGTGGGTTTACTCCTATGGGACTCTTTTCTGCTTCCACGGCTTGTTTCGTATCTAACATGTCCTACACTTCATCAGAGAAGGTGTCAAAAAAAAACATGGTGCACTTTTTGTACGGATCCAATTTAATTCGTGTATTAAAACAATAAATAGAGGACACTCTAAAGAAGGCCAGTTCCAGAATGAACTACAACAGCTACATGGACTACCAGTTTGCCTTTGACTGCGTTCACATGAAGAAGGGAATCATCTTGGGGTCGTTGATGGAGTGCACTCTGTCCTCAAAGTCATGAAATGTCTCTTCAATCCAGACAGCCCTCAAGCAGTTATGCTTACCAATAGACATCTCATTTGGAATGGACAGGTATGCAGAAATAGACTATGCATTCTAGCTAGCTTGTATTAACTAACTCTCATTTATTTTGTATTAGAAATACAAAAAGAAAGATGCTGCAGTAGAAATCTCTGAAAGTAAGTGAAGATGTTATTTGCAGTTAGCTAGTATTATTGAGAATATTTTATTATTAGGTGGCAACAACTTTGAGTATATTTCTGAGAGTGAATCCTGACTTGGTCCACTCAGTGAAGCCTTGTGTTATGACAGTAGCTGATCAGTGCTATGTCAATGTAAAGACCTGATTGACCAAGACAAAGCAAGGACTCTCTTAGACAACATTCGTGAAGCCTTTTCATCGAGACACGCAGCTCTCAAGGAGTTTGTTACTGTACTGCACCAAACAGGAGAACGTAATGATGTGGCAGATAAAATACAGCAACAGCTCCAGTAAGTATATTGTTATTGTTGTAGTATTATTTGTATCATTATGTTTGTTTTTGAAATAGAATTGTGGATTGAAGTCTGTCAACACTACATGGACATACATTTTAAAACATTCATTTTATTGCATTTTACACTTTTTTATATATCAAGTTGATAATGTATCCCATATTTCAAATTGGATATTGAATTTGCACATTGTCAATTTTAATTTTTATTGCAGCTGTAAATTTTCATTAAAAATATTAAAAATATAAATTTTTTTATTAATAATAAGCAAACAATGCAAAAATAAAGTGCTGGCAAAGCAAAAGATCATGCAATTACAAAAATAAATAAATAACAACAATAACAATAATAATGATAAAAGAATGAAATTAAATAATAAAAATTAAAAATTAAAAAGAAAGGCAATTGTGGAGGAAAAGATTTAAACACTACCCCGGAGACCACCCCATGACTGAAGCTGAGTTTCCTCTGGATGGCAATTGAGAGGCGCTGTAGCAGGTATGAGGTTGAATTTGGGTCACCCGTCTGCCTACGAACTCTCCTTCCCAGCTCCTTCAGAAACTGAAGTGATCATGCCCCAATTACGCCAGTAGTCTCAATTGCCACAGGGACGAATGAATGGGTGACAGGAAGACCTCTGTATTTGAGTATTTTCCTCTCCTCTGCGTGGGCGGCCACCTCACCAGCTGCTGTGGTCGCCTGGCTGTCATAGGAGGGAGCAAAGGTGTCAGGGCACGTGGCATCTCATACAAGAAGCTTCCCACACTTCCATGGCACAGTAGTGACTCCATCTGGTCTCTTCCCGTCTGATCTGTGCAGGCCTAGAGGTTCTCGTCTAGAGGGCACATGGGCAGAGGTTAGCGTCCTCTGAATGATCTCGTTTACTGCCCCGTGACGTTGATATCTCCCTTCACTCATCCTGCAGCGGAGCCCATGTCGACCCATGGCATCCACATCTGCTCCACAATGGTGACATGAGTGAGGTCCGCAAACATGGCCTGACGACCAAACGGTTAGAGCTTCCTCCAACAAGGTTGACGTGACTGGAGATGTATCGGCTGGTAAGATGTCGTTAACCAGAACGGCAGTTGCATTACTGGATGCCAGGAAAGCTGATGGAGCAACTTTGACTGCACTCTGTAGGCCCAGCCCTCCCAGTCTCACTGGAAGGGTGGCTTGGTGCCATGCTGGGCCATGAGGCCCTAATGTGACATTGATGACTGCACACAGAATCGAACGGAGGGAGTTGTCATAAACCTGAAGGCTAGGTGACTTAAAGCAAGGAGCGCTTCGTAGCAGGTATTGCAACTTCGGGATGGCAAAAGAGTTGCGTAACAGAACCAACGCATCATGTGATGTCAGGTACTCTAGTCTCTCCCCCATCCTCACCAGAGCCTCAGTCTTGTCATCCAGGGCCACTGATATAGACTCTACTCCTTCTAGTGGGAACCCCAACAAGGTGGCATGGGCGGGATCAAACACTTTAGCACCTGGAATCTGTGTGATGATTGTGCCTCGTATGGAGTGGTCATGACAGATAATCTCTGACTTGCTGTTGTTTAGAAATAAACCTAGCTTCTCAGCATCCTTGATCACATCCAGGTCATGCAGGATGTCCTCACAGGAACCACCCAATGAGATGTCATCCAAGTACATAATATTCAGCATAGACTTCAGCTGTAGGCAATGGCTGTGGAGAGTGAGACAGAAAAGGAGAGGGCCCAAAGGATCTCCCTGTTGGACTCCTTCTGCTGAGGAGATGGTTCTATCACCCCAACGAAGCACTGAAAGGAGCAGAGTATGCTGTGTGAACTAGCGGATAGATAGAAGGAGCATGGGAACGGATAGCTTCCAACATACTATCCCGGCGGATTGAGTTGAACGCATTACTGAAATCCAGTTTCACTATGGCGTGCTCCGGGTCTAAGTTAGAAAGGAACTTCCTATGATTATCTTTTCAGTGAGCTTAGTCAACAAGAACATTCTAGCCAAACCTGCACCTCAGAACATTCACATTTCACCTCAACTTTTACTACAAATTTTCAAAACCAGTTTAGTTCCTCATATAGCTCCTCTCAGTTAGCTTCTGTAATACCTTCTTCCACTCAGTCAGCTCTTTCATCTAGTTTCTTACAGTCAGCTCTTCCATCTAATTCCTTACGGTCAGCTATTCCATCTAATTCCTTACAGTCAGCTCTTCCCTCTAATTCCTTACAGTCAGCTATTCCATCTAGTTTCTTACAGTCAGCTCTTCCCTCTAATTCCTTACAGTCAGCTATTCCATCTAGTTTCTTACAGTCAGCTCTTCCATCTAATTCCTTACAGTCAGCTATTCCATCTAATTCCTTACAGTCAGCTCTTTCCTCTAATTCCTTAGTCAGCTATTCCATCTAGTTTCTTACAGTCAGCTCTTCCATCTAATTCCTTACAGTCAGCTCTTCCATCTAATTCCTTACAGTCAGCTCTTCCATCTAATTCCTTAGTCAGCTCTTCCATCTAATTCCTTACAGTCAGCTCTTCCATCTAATTCCTTACAGTCAGCTATTCCATCTAATTCCTTACAGTCAGCTCTTCCCTCTAATTCCTTACAGTCAGCTATTCCATCTAGTTTCTTACAGTCAGCTCTTCCATCTAATTCCTTACAGTCAGTTCACCAGTACAGCTCCTTACAGTCAGCTCCTTTTCAGTCTAGCCCGTCACAGTCAGGTTTCCAGTTTAGCTCCTCACAGTCAGCTCTCCAGACTATAGCTTCTGTATCAAGGTTTGGTCAACCTGTACCTGATGACGAAATTGTTAAAGCTCGTATGAAGGCCATACCAAGACTCGCCAAGACACTGATTAATGTGTTAGATTATGGAATTCTTGGAGGGATAATAGAAGAAAACGAGGTTTTGATGTACCACAATTAAGTGAAGTTGACAGAGGTTTATTTTGAAGTGAGGAAGATTAACGGCAGTGAATACCCTCCAAACACACTATATAACATAGTGAACGTCATTATGCAGCATGTACGCATCTCTAACCCTGGTACTGACTTTTACAAGGATGCAGAATATTCGGGCTTCATAGCAAGCTTAAATGCAGAGATGAAGCGTCTCCAATCAAAAGGAATGGGATCTACTCTAGAAGCATGCTGAGCCCCTATCAACACAAGAAGAGGAACAGCTTTGGGAAAATCAAATGACCATAGCCCCCATTTTTATGACTGGACTATATTTTTCACTAAGAAGTGGAGATGAACACCGCAACTGCAATTTATGACAAAATCCATGCCAGATTAAAATAGTAGAACGTTCTGGTCAAAGATCATATTTGGAATATACTGAAGATATCAAAAAATTGTCCTGTAGGCTTAAAAGGAAGAAAAATTAAACCTAAAATAGTGATCCATCATGAAAATTTGGAGAACCCAGGCATAAAAAATATCAGTCTCTTTGCCCATCTGATGCTCCTGATGACGCATTTTACCTTATACCACTTCAGAAGCCAAAGGAAAATTGTTGAAGGCGTTCGCTCATACAAACATACTTCAATGATGCAAAAGCAAGAAATTTCAGACATCCTTAATACAGGCAAAAAAAAAATTAAAACTAATACTATCCATGAAACCAGTGCTGTAACAAATGCAAGCAATCAATCATCTAGGAGTGGTACCTTCAACTTTCATGACTATAGCCATGTAAATATCATATTTAATAACAGTTCTGCTGATAAATTTCCATAAGTATAGTCATGTAACTACACAACATATTTAAATAACAGTTGTGCCGATACACTTCCATAAGTAGTCAAGTAAACATCATATTTAATGTGCCTTAATCTTCATATCTATAATATAATCAGTACACATCATAGCTATTTAATAACTGATAACATGAAATCATTAAATTAGAAAAAAAAAACAGAATTGAATTTTTTTATTTATTAAAATCATGCATTACTGATTAGCCGAAAACAAATGCCAGAAGGGAGGATTCTATCTGGCATTTAGTATCCTCCCTTCTGGCATTTAGTATCCCAATGGCCTAATTTGACAAAATCTATGCTGGGTAGAGTGCCTGCTTCACAATACAAAAGAGGGGCCAGCTATGTTCTAATATTGACAATCGCGCAGTAGTAGCAGAAGTATACTTTGCGAATTTGTGGTATTTTAGTTTAGCTTCTTGTTATCTGTTTACAGCAACTCTCTATACGTCATCTGAACTCACGTGGCAAGGTGCACCAGGCTGCCTCTCCTCAGCCGTTTTCCAGGCTCTGCGCACCTAAACCTAAAAAAAAAATGAACTGCATGCACTACAACGAGAATTTTTTCAAATAGAAAAAATTGCGAATAAAATAAAGTAATATTGAAATGGAAAAGAAATTGTTGTCTTGCAGTAGAGAGTATCAGCGTTGCACCAAATGCAAATTGCGGAGCTGCACCTCTCCAAAAAAGTGCTACAAAGTTTTATAACCAGGCCCCGATATTTCTTCCAGATTCACTCTAAAATCAGTGAGAGGCACCTTTTCCATTCACTCTAAAATTAGTGAGCGCACAACAGCTGCAATTTGACTAGCAGGAATGACCTCTCATCAAGATGACCTCTTGAGCAGGCTGACCTCACTACTATAATTACCTGAAAATAATATTATTCCACATAAAAGATCACACCTACACATACACACAAACAAAAATCCTCTAAACATCAACAACACAATTTGAAGGGGAAAAAGTTTATGGTCATGAAATAATCACAAGTAGTAAATAGTAATGAGATTAATAAGAACTGCAGCCATGGCTAACACTCACAAGATATTAACACCTCAACCTGTAACCCCATATGCATATCTAAGAATAGTCACATAGTGAATGAGTGCATGAATAACTGGTCTCTACTTTCTTGCTGCACCACAATTAATTTATCTTCACACAAACACATATTCATACCACGATCACAACACACACTGCACACATGTACACATACCACACATTATTCACACACACCATGTGTGTGTATGTATATACAGAAATACTCTCTCATTTCTAAATTAATATTATTACTATTTCTTATTGAAACAAGCTCACCCAGTCTATTCACATAGCTGTAATTTGGGCAACATTCTCAAACAGCTGCAATTTATGAGCTTCATCATGACCTCTCATGCAGAATGACCTCTAAACTGACCTTACTATAATTTGTTGAAAAAATAATTCTTCACACCAAACACATACATACAAACAAAAAACTATTATTAATAGTTTATAGTTTTTTTTAATCATAAGCAGCAAATAGTTTATAATAATAGTGCGATTAATAGTTAACTGTGTACTGGATAACACTTACAAAATGTTTACACCTCAACCTGTAACCTCATATGCACATCTAAGAATAGTCACATAGTGAATGAGTGAATAACTTGGTCTTTACTAATCTTGCCGCACCACAACTAATTTATCTTCCACACAAACACATATTCATACCACTATCACAACACACACTGCACATATACCACACACACTGCACATATACCACACACACATCCCATGTGGTGTGTGTATACAATATGTACATACACAAATACTCTCTTTTCTAAACTAAAATTATTACTATTTCTTATTGAAACAAGCTCACCCAGTCTATTCACATAGCTGCAATTTGGGCAACATTCTCAAACAGCTGCAATTGGGAGCTTCATCCTGACCTCTCATGCAGAATGACCTCTAGACTGACCTTACTATAATTAGCTGAAAAAAATTATTCCTCACACAAGAAAGGCACAAAAACATACACACAAACAAACAACTCTCTATTTTTGTCCTTTCTCTCCGACAAAAAATAAAAATAATACATGTTCAAGGAAAAAAAATATGGGCATAATTTGATTGCAATTTCTGGGTAACTATGGTTATAGCTGAAGATACAAGATATTTACACCTCTAACCACAGACCACTAAAATGTGTCACATTGTCCTCTCACATCTAGAATGAGAGTACATATGTACTTGTTGTTACACAACAAGCAATTCTAACCCACTTATTTATTCCCCCTTCCTGACCCTAATTAAATAGCCACTGAAATGACAACTATGCTGTGATTGTTTCATCCTTATTAGGAATCATCAGTATGTTATAATCACTATGAAGTCATGGGTAACAGTGTACTATAATAACTTATATAATAATGTAGCTAAATAATTATAGGATATACCCATAACTTCATAATGATAAACATAGACAATCAGCAATAGTCTGTGTGTGTGTGTTTTGATCGTAATTGGCAAGCTTTTCTTACCTGTTATGTGTTCATTATTAATCTTGATGTCCAGTCGAAAAAGCAGTTCATATCAAGGTCTTACTTTTAAGTATTTATTCGAAGAGGTTGGCCAGCACCATAATCTCCACTTCTGAGCCCCAAGACTGCCTTAAGGGTGCTGGCACACCGCCTACGCACCGCCTACGCATGCACCCACGCAAATCAATTAACTAAATCAATTATGTTGCTATGGCCTACTTATATATATTTCTTAAGTTTTGCAGGCTATCCTATACAGTGGACCTCACAGTAAACTATCACAGGAGCTGGCTTACCAGAAATTAGAAGTCCAAAGCAACTACTATGGCAGATATAAGCGGTCACATTCTCCAACATAAATGGCAAAATATCCCCGACAATTCAACTCCACAGTTGGGGGTCTCACCCTCTATGGACTCAGGAACTCACCGCCGACAAAATTACAGAAGCTTTTTTCGATTTACAATTTAGTTTTCAAATTATTCATTGTTTTTATTTTTGTGGCGACCATTTCCTTAAATATATCCATTTTTGGCCGTTATTACGAAATTTCCCTCTGTAATTTTTTTAATTTTTATCTTCTGTACCTGTATTCCAAAAATAGAATGGTTCTGAACCCCCATTCCGTACTTATGGCCAGAAATAGCATGCAGAACAAGCCAATCATTCCTCGCACAATTTTGTCAATTTCAGCCCCGCCCTCCGCGGGCAGGTAAGGAATACGCGCGGATTATTGGAATGCAGTGGCTCTGAAAAGAGCCCGTTTGAAAAAATAAATAAACACAGACAACGAAATGGAGAGAAGGCGCCCGGGCTGAGACTTCTAAGTTGAGCAGAGCGCCCTGTACAGCTTCTCTCCGAGCGGCTTGCTCCTGACTCCCTTCTGCTTCAGGGAGGCAACGAAGGCATCCTTGGTATCACTGGTTCTACGGAGAAGCAATAGAGTGTGGAGATCGAAGCCTTGAGTGACTAAGTTCTTGGCTTGTGTTGGTGTGATGCTGGGCTTTCCAAGGGATCTGGTGAGTAGTGCTGCATTGGTATACAGGGTCTTCTGAGCTAACCACTTATTCATTTGCGACTGAATGTGAAGTTTGTCTAGACATCCTGTTACTTTTTGTGCCACAAATATATTTACCTCTGCTATTATTGAATGCAATTGTAGGTACAAGTTCCAATGCACCTCAGCAGTACCTGCAGGATTTAGACCCGAGTCCATAAGTGTACCACCAACAACGGGGGAAGTGCTTGCTTCATATGTGTGCATGCCTGATCTTTCAGTGGAACCTGCACTGACTGGTGCAGATGGACTTGTGCTGCTTACTGGGACAGACAGACCTACGCTGAATTGTGCATATGAACCTGTGCTTGCTAGCACAGACGGACCTGTGTTTACTGACACGGACGGACCTGTGCTTGCTGGCACAGACGAACCGGCATTCATTGGCACAGATGGACCTGTGCTTGCTAGCACAGACGAACCGGCATTCATTGGCACAGATGGACCTACGCCCACTTCCAATGCAGGACCTGTGATATTATATCAGAGATACCAATAATAAACCTGACACAAACTTTTTAATCTCAATTTTGCAATTTTTTTTGTAAAAAATATAGTTACATTATGTACTACAACAGGAGTCAATAATTCCTCAGATGTGCAATTGAATATTTAGGATTTTGCCAGTAATTTTGTCAGATGACAGACAGTGTATTGTTAGTTGGTGTACAAGTAGCTAAGGTAGCTAGAACTATTTTTTTGTGTGTATCAACTTCTACTGGGATTACATCTTTTCTCGTGCTTAGCAGCAAGTAGTTGCTGTTTCCTCTTTGTTCCTCTGACTCTTCTACTAGCCATTGGCCACAACTTGATAACCCACCACCAAAGAGAGACCTGCCAGAATAAAACCAGCCCTGAAATAAAACCCAGGATCCAGATATATAACAGACCACAAGGGATTGCATAAGAATAGATCGAGTAAGATCGCTAACTATACCCAAGGAAGTTGAAGGCGGGAATTCCTTGCGAGTGTTTTTTTAGGCTAGCCACGAACTACAACTCGTGGTCTGGGAACTCAATTAACAGTGCACTCGCGTTGCTATGTGCCAGCACCCTTAAATCACTGCCACAGGTTGACAGATGAATGCGGCATTGTACTCTGCCCCTGCAGCTGTGGAGGGGAAAGATGAATAGCATCATCAAATGGTGTAAGGTCATTCAATTGCAGTTAAAATTTGCTTCAACTGACAATTCCCCATTTCTCAACAGAATACATAGGCTCCAACTTTTCTAAAAATGCTTTAAGGACACAAACCACACCCATCTATAATTTAATTACCACGCCCCTAATACACATAACCACGCCCCAACCACACCCACATTAATGGAGTAAATGAGTAAATTATGCAGTACAGTTGCTTTTTTTGCACTTAGTGAGTTAAAGAGATTATTGTTGACTGTTGCATACGCATTACCTGTTATTATGTTTACATGAAATGTGTATCTCTATAACTATGACATATATACGTACCCTTGGAAGAAGTCCCAATTACTGGAAACTGTTGAATCCAGCTTGGATCAAAATGACATAGTCGTTTGGGTTTCTTAGGCAGTATAGGCCCAGGCAAAGAATCAGACATAATTTATTGAAACAAGTCTAGAGGTCTGAGGAATGAGACTCAGAAAGCAAGAAATTAGCTGTTCATGTGGCTATAGCAGCTTCATATTTTAAAATAATTTTGTACATGTATAATGCTGGATATTATTTAGCTTATCTTGCATTCTTTAAAAACTATGCAAGCTTGCAGTTGATTTGTAGTTACAGTGTATACATGGTGACATTATAATCAATATGGCAAATATGCAATGCATGCTCTGCTGGCCAGTGCTGGGCATGTGCAAGGTCAGCTGCTCTATTTATTGCTACCTATATGAGGTCAGTGCTGTTTTAAGGACAAACAATAGAGCTGTAGCAAGCCTTTGAAGGACGAAGGACAAAGTCCAAAAATTAAGGACTGTCCTTCAGATTTAAGGACAGTTGGAGCCTATGAGAATACCATGAAATAATTTTTGAGCATTATTTTTCACCAGCTTGTCTCATCACTTGATCCAGAGTTATGGCATAATAGATTAGTAATAATGCCAAGGTCTGACTGACACAGCTGTGAATAATTAACCTTAGGGCAGCTGCTTTAGAGAGAGAGAGAGAGGGAGAGAGAGAGGGAGAGAGTGTGTTATCACCACAAACCCATTAGTGATATGACCAAATAAGGTCCGGCATTGCTAGTTTTGTTTTAAATTTCTTCCCATTACACCTCTATCCCAAACTTCAGTTCAGACACAAATTTATCACTTTATATATCCCAAGTTGTAAGGAAAAAACACACATCATAATTTTTAGAATTTATTGCGCTATTGTATTAACGCATAAATTGCAAATTATCATATCTTTGCAAAAACTTTGAAATTTATAGTATTCATGCATGCCACATTGTGTCTGATATTCCTATGAGTGGCTACATATATATATCCTCACTTACTAGCATTGCTGGTCTGATGTCCATCTTAGAATCGTTCGAGTCTCTCTGGCATAGAATGAATTAATAGTAGCCAGTCCTACAAACACATCCATACACACACATACTGTATAGTATACACACTTCTTCTTGTGCTTGTAACCTAGCCTAGCAGACAGTGATCAACAGATTAAATTAAATACCTTCAATTTATTATTTTTTTTCTTGTATACCCACAGTATGTAAGAAGAAGAAAAGAAAAAAAGAAAGAAAGAAAAAATTTCCCTGGGGGGGAGGGGGGGGGGGTTGTTTGTTTGTTATAGGTGGTATACAGTTTTATCTCAAACTGGCCATACAGAACCAAATAAATCTGTGAACACTAGACACAATGACTAAATATTGAAATACTGTCCACTCACTGCCAACTACACACCATTCTATTTCTACAGGTCACACCCTACTATCCCATCCCCCCTCTCTCTCTCCACACACTCCACCATCTCCCACACACTAAAAACTTTTCACAGAACTATTGACACAATAATTGAAATAACGATCAATTCATTAAATACAATTAATCAATAATATGAATTAACGGGCTCTAGTCAGAGTATAGTGGTTGTGACAGACACGTACGACTTCAGGTAATATTAGTTTGGGGAAGTTAGGAGGTGGAGCCTACTCTAAGGCGAGGAATTGATAAACACAGCATATTCTCTGTCAGAGTGCTGCTGGTGACATTTCAACCTTTGGAGCTGATCGCACTGACACAGCGTTAAGCTGGAGGTGCTTGGCTCATGAAGTAGGAACCCCCCTCCTTGAAGCTATAATTAAACCTACTAAATTGGGAAGTGGGTGGGTGGGTTAGATAAGATCAACAGACACTTTTCTGTGAAAGCTACAGAAGCTACAGGTTGCACGCGGTGGTACTAGCTTGTATGTTTGTGTGTGGTATACCCGCCCATGCGCGGGCAGCCCGTGTGTGCGTATGAATACCATGCGTGTTTGCATATGACTACCATGCAGGTACCCTAGACAGGGATTCTAATGCTACTGCACCAACTCTGCTGGCCGTTAACCTCAGTTATCGGGACCGTTAACTCCATTTAACGGGCTCTAGTCAGAGTATAGTGGTTGTGACAGACACGTACGACTTCAGGTAATATTAGTTTGGGGAAGTTAGGAGGTGGAGCCTACTCTAAGGCGAGGAATTGATAAACACAGCATATTCTCTGTCAGAGTGCTGCTGGTGACATTTCAACCTTTGGAGCTGATCGCACTGACACAGCGTTAAGCTGGAGGTGCTTGGCTCATGAAGTAGGAACCCCCCAAATTCCCCAAGATCTAGGAACTACAGGCCAATGATACGTGGTAGTGAAATTAGCGTACCTCACTGTGCCTGGGTAATCCGCTTGGCTGCCTTGAGGAGTACCTCAGGGGATGTCCTGATGTATGTCTGGTAGGCATGGCTGTGCCAGCGACCAAGCGTTTTAATCAGATGGTCAGGAAGGCCAGCCTCAGCAGCAGCTGTAGCAGCTCCTATTCTAAGGCTGTGGCTGCTGAAAGTTTCAGGGTTGATCCCAGCGGTCCGAAGGAGAGATTTCATTGTTGCTGATACTGAGCTCCTGGTGAGGTAGACCCCAGAACTCAAGGTGAACAGTGGACCTGAGGGGCCATACTGACGAAGTGTCAGGAACTTGGACATGGCCCTGACGGGACAAGTGGAGGAGCCTGTAGCACCGACTAAGATGGTGTGGGAGGTGCCAAATCTGTCGGTCTTAGAGCACTTCAAGGTGACGGAAAATGAGGAGTCAGAGAGAGTGACGTCATCATGGAGTAGATGTTTTGCTTGGTCAAATTTGCTGGTGGTGGGGCAAGAGTATTCGCTGACTCTGAGGAACCCATAGAAAGCCAGCGTAAAGGCAGCCCAGTATAGGAGTTTGTCATGGGATGAGAAGGTTGATAGGGAGAGTTGTGACTTCAGAGCGTGCAGGTTAGAGAAGGTAATTGGCGACCTTGTTCTGGCTTTCTTCCTGAGTGAGCGTTTGATGCCGGTGCAGAGGTATGAGAGGAGCGGAGTGTCTGTGGTGGGGTCGCTGTACCCATGCTCCAGGTGATACAGTCTGATGCCAGCAAGATATACCTTGATGGTCTGGTATGATAACCTCTTGCTGATATGGGCACAGAAATACCGCAGAGTGAGCTCCGAAGCTGGTAGAGGCTGGATATGCTGGCATTTGCAGAACCCCAGGTAGGCGGACACGCCCACCTTGTATGTTCTCCTGGTGGAAGGGGCTACCCCTGCGGCCTGCAGCCGGTTCAAATGTGCTGTTAGAGGAATGTTGGTGCTGCAGGGGTGGGAGTTGGCAGGAGGTCCGCGTGAGGAGCCAGAGAGCGAAACTTGGGCAGCTGCAAACGAGAGAGTGCATCAGCAATACAGTTATCAATGCCAGCTATGTGGCGAATCATTACGTTAAAGTTATTATCAGCAGCCACATAGAACAGGGCCCGTACCAAGTCCATTAAGTCAGGGCAGCGTGATCGACCAGCCTGCCAGACGTGGACTACTGCCTCATTGTCGCAATGAAACAGAAGCCTCTTACCAGACCAGTGCTTGCCCCAGGTCTCGCATGCCATGACTATGGCATAGAGCTCTTTCCACTCGATAGACATATCAAGGAGGTTGGATGACCAGGTTTTGCTGAACCAGTGGCCATTCCAGTAAGCGCCGTAGCCGAGGTACCCTGCGGCGTCAGTAAACAGGTTAAACTCGTGGGCGGGTGTCCATGATGGTTCTATGAAAAATGCCACCCCGTTCCAGTCTGATGCGAATCTAAGCCACCAACGCACATCCAGGACTGTTTCTTTTGTGATGGCTACCTGCTCCTCTAGTCCTTCTACAGAGTGAGCTGTGTCTAACAACCGTCTGAGGAAGATGCGTCCAGCAGGTATCACCTTACATGCAAACGCCAGCTTGCCTATGAGTGACAGCAATTGGCGTTTGGTGCATCTGCCCTGGCAGCTGTAGAGGGAACTGAATCTGGATAGTTCTTCCAGCAGAGCAGTCAGCTTCTCCGGAGGGAGGCGTGCCTGTTTCAGAACAGTGTCTAGTTCAATCCCAAGTATCGTGAGAGTGGTAGCTGGGCCTTGTACTTTCTCAGGTTTCACTGGGGCTCCTACGGCTTCGCATAGAAGGAGCATGTCAAGGAGTGCATTGAGGCAATCAGGGGATAAAGCAGGAGCTACGAAGAAGAAGTCATCTAAATAGTGAAACAAGTGAGAGAGGTTAAAGTAATGCTTAAGTATCCATTCTAGTGCGTTAGCGACCATGTTAAATAGATAAGGTGCAGAACGCAGTCCAAAAGGGAGACATTTGTCAACGTAGTACAGGTTTTGCCAGCAGATGCCAAGCAGGTGCCAGTCTTCCTTGCGTACGGGACATATCCGAAAAGCGTTTTTGAGATCTACTTTGGCCATGAGAGCTCCTTTACCACATAGGTGGCATAGCTTAATGGCGTCGTCGACAGTTGCATACTGTAAGGAAAAATCCTCAGGGTTAATAAAGTCGTTGATGCTGTTGTCGGAAGGTGCGGAGAGATGGTTGATCAGTCTCCATCCTCCGTCCTTCTTCGGGACAACACCAACGCCGGAGCAGCGGAGGTTGCTGTAAGGGGGAGTTGGATACGGGCCAGCCATTCTATTTTCTGCAACTTCTTTGGAAAGGGCGTCATTAACTACTTTAGCATGTTGGTTTGCAGATGCTAGGTTTGGTGCTGTGAGATGTGTGCGAGGACCTTCATAACCGATATTGAAACCGTGTGTCAAAGAGTTAACTAGTTTGGATACGAAACTTGAATCGGGGTGGGACGTGAGAAACCTAGCAAAGACCTGTGGACGTAGTGGTGTGTGCGGTGCATGGTGCGCTATTGAAAGCGCATCAGCGTGCCTGGGGACAGGCACGTTTGGGGTGGGCTCCATTGCAGCCTGAGCAGGCGTGATAGTAAGGGCACTTTGAGCCGCGAAAACAAGTACCTCGGCGATTGTATATGCGGCAGTACCTGTCCTCGTCGCCACCTGTCCCAGGCTTGCTCTGCTTGTCGCCCACCAGTTGGGGGCAATCGCGGGCAAGGTGGCCCGTGATATTACAGACTGGGCAAGGAGAGGCTGAACGCTTGGATGTCCGTAATGGACATTCAGCGGACAAGTGGTCTGGACTTCCACAAGAGAAGCAAGTGGCCTGGCGCTTGGTAGCGTCAGCTGACAACCAAGTGGCCACCAGTTCTGAGTCAGTGCTAGACCAGCTACCGGCTGGGTCCGAGGCCATCTTCATCCTGAACTGCGCATCATATTGCAGCCAGGCGTAGGGCTGAAATTTGGTACTCGACCTGGTTATAAAAGCCTGATACTGAAATAAGTCAGGCGCAACATCAGGTCTGTGAGCACTCAAGACCGCCGCATAAATGCTCCATGCTTCTAACCAAGAGTCTAGCCCTGTAATGGACCTGGTACTAGTGGGCCTCTTGGAAGCATTACCACAACCCACATGCCTACTAAGGAGTTTATATAATTCTATAAACTCACCTCGTTCGATGGCATGTCTGACCTTACGGGTAACTGGGGGAGCGTGGGCCTGGCGGCGGCTTGTCCTGCGGTGCCTGCTGTGTCTGCTGGACTTCTTGGTCTTGTGGTGCCTGCCATGACGGTGGCGGACTGGCGAGGGAGACTCAGATGAAGAGGAGCTGATAGAGGAATGTGAGGAAGATGAGGAGGTGTGGTAGCCTTTAGAGCGCTTGGTTTTCGCTGAGGATCGGCTTTTGTGAGCGTCAGTTTCACTACTGGATGGGGAGGAAATCGTAGGACTCCGATGACGCCTTGACCGTTTACGCTCCTTCTCTTTCATGACCGATCTAATAGTCTCCGTAAGAGCTTTTCGTTGAGCCTTAGAAAAGGGGGCCGTGCTACTAGCTGGGGAGTTGCTTTTACTGTGTCTCGATCTGTGACGGCCTGCCTGGTCAGGGACAGTGGGATCTTCCTCGGGACCATCATACTCTGACTGGCTGCTGCTATTACTATCAGAGCTGTGGTCGCTGCTGTCAGACTGGCTGCTGCCACTACTGGCAGTCTGAGTAGTACCTTGGAGAGACTGAAGGTGGGCATAGAGTCGCTGTACCTTGGCTGCCTTATTCCCGTCTTGGGCAAGGTGGAACTGATTAAGGTAGAGCTGCAGGGTTGAGACAGGCAGTTTACTGAGCTGGGACTGAGAGGTTGTCAGTGGAAGAACTGGGGGGTCAGCGCCCTTATTTCTCCTGGTAGACTTCCCAGTGGACATGTTTTCACAGCTGGAGTAGGCCAGAAACGGTTCACAGTTGGAGAGTTGGAACTAGTATATCACAACTGGAGGTGGTCTTCACAGCTGGAGTAGTGGATCAGGATAATTCAAGGTTCACGGTTGGGGGCACAAAGAGTGTTTCACAACCGGAGATGGTCAGACTGGGCTGGTTGTTCCACAGTTGGAGGATAGCAAGTAATTCACAACTGGGGGTGACTATGACTCTTGTTAATAGGTCTTGCTAAGGCTAGATTAGATAAGATCAACAGACACTTTTCTGTGAAAGCTACAGAAGCTACAGGTTGCACGCGGTGGTACTAGCTTGTATGTTTGTGTGTGGTATACCCGCCCATGCGCGGGCAGCCCGTGTGTGCGTATGAATACCATGCGTGTTTGCATATGACTACCATGCAGGTACCCTAGACAGGGATTCTAATGCTACTGCACCAACTCTGCTGGCCGTTAACCTCAGTTATCGGGACCGTTAACTCCATTTAATTTTACTCATGTTGAAGCCTATAAAGCAATACAAATATGTACTACATGTCCTACCACAGTCTGTAAAGCAATGAAAATACATAAAATTTGTCCTACCAGATTTCTAAATGTCAGACCAAGCTCAGTATTGTTCTGACATTTGTCTGAGCATTGACGAAGTTATAATCCACACTGGTCAACATGGAGGCCAGATGAAAGTTTAAGCAACAAAACCCAACCAAGTGCTACTATAACACACACTCATTCAAACTCAAGTCAGACAGAGCTGCACATTTCTCTAACACATCTTTAATATGAACCAAAGCATTCAAAGCCAAGTGTAAATTGTAAAATAAACGTCTTCCAGTAGTTCTCTTGTTTATTGTTGTTTTGTTGTTGCTACTGGCTTACTGTAGACATACAGTAGAAGTCAAAATAACGTGCTGTTTTTTGCACCGTAGAACGGGCGTACTACTGCGTGAACACCAACAAAACAGTAAGCATCGCACCGACGTAAAACGGGTGTTCCGTTTAATTGTAACCTGCGTCTCCCGTCTTTCCGAACAGTTAAACCGTTCGTTAATTCTTCCGTTTGTTAATTCTTCCACGTATTTATTGTTAACGATCGCTGTTTAGGAATAAACACATTACAAAGAGGGAGCTTGCAGCGAGGAGTCCAGTCGTAGTGCACAAGATAATTTGCTTGAGTTTTAAAGGAATTACCTGTCCTAGATAATTTGGAGGCTTCCAGGAGAAATAACTTAGAAGATGCCATTGTCCTTTCACTTAGAAAAAAAAAAAAAAAAAAAAAAAAAATTATGAAGCTATGTTTTATGATAGATCAGACTATCACCATTTAGCTTTATGCATCTTTTTTTTTATAAAGCTTAAGCTTAGAATTGTGGGAAGAAAGTTTTTTCCCTTTTCCAGACTGGTTACAGGTAAGCAGTCTTCACAAAGCCAAGAGAGATCAATCAAGTGGAAGGGGTAGGAAGCTTTCCCCCAACTTCCTGCTCTCTCCCACCCTCCCCCCATATATTTGTATACTGTTGTGTGCCGTATGCTGTTGAGGCTGATCATAAAAAGTACAACATTTAGTTCATAATTTTAAGCTAACTACTCACAATGATAAAAATATTCCCTTATAACTTGGTATATTATTTAGAGTGATAAATTTGCCAGTAAACAAAGTTAACCTGATCAGTAGAGAATTCTTCATTCTCAACTATTCTGATTAAAATTGATTTATTATGGGATGAATTGTGTGGATTTGACTGTAGAAAACTCTATAAAGGTGTCACTGCTGTGGATGGTGTCGCTGCTGTGGATGATGTCTTTGCTATGGATGGTGTCGCTGCTGTGGATGGTGTCTTTGCTGTGGATGGTGTCACTGCTGTGGATGGTGTCTTTTCTGTGGATGGTGTCACTGCTGTGGATGGTGTCACTGCTGTGGATGGTCGCTGGTGTGGATGCTGTGGATGTGTGGATGGTGGTTGTAGACAGTATGGCTGCTATTACTGACACAGTTGCTGATGTAACTGGCTTCATTGATGTCAGAAAGTATTGTAATATAGTGAGGTCGGGGTGGTAGACTAGGAAACTTTACGAAAAAGTGGAAATGAGCAGCCAAGTTGTGAAGTTAAACTAGGATTGTCTAAAATTAGATAAGGGAGGTCACAGTTGCAGCCTAGGACTTAATAGTTTGGGATAGGGATATAGAAATATATAACTAACAATGCCTATGATTGTTATGTTTCTGTTATTGTTTATAGTGTACTAACTCAAGTGACAGTACTGCCCTTATTTGGTCATATCACTAATGGGTTTGTGGTAATAACACCACCTCTCACAATGAAGCAGCTGACTAATCTAAAACAAAGTGTGTTTAGGTCTGATACATAATGTAGTTTAACGTAGTTAAACGTAGTTAACGAAGATGTAGCCCACGCATCACACGCGCCCAGGAAAAGGTCGGCAGAGGACCTGTGAGTACGGCGACCATGCGCTAAGCGGTCACACGTGAAGCAATGGCACCCGGGCACCAGTATATTAGTCCTGATAGCTAGCAGCTACTGATAGCCACTGTTCTCAGTGCTGGTAGCCCTAGCCTAGCAGCTACCTGATACCGCTAGTCTGCTGGGGGCCCATGAGTTTACAACTGGCAATTCTCATCAGGTAAAATAGTATGCCCAATGGCTGTTCCACCACAGGCACTATTAGCTCTCTAAGGATGGCTGCTCGTCAGTGGTGGTATTGTCAGTGGTGGTATTATCGGAATAGTAAGGAGCTGTAGATATATTGTACTCTAAATAATTAGTTTTCTGCAGGTCAGGTTGGATATATGGGATCTAAATCACCAGTCAGTGGTGAATGGCCTTCATTGATACTTACAGATGCAATCACCAGAAAACAGTAATTCTATGGCTCGACAATACATGGGCATGCTGCCAGTTCAGTTGCCTTGCTTAGCTAGTAAGAGTTGGACTCTAATCCTGATGCTGTTTCTCTACCCACAGTCACAACCCCTAGATCACAAGGGCACGCTGAACCCTCGCTATGGTCAGGCGTAGGCCTTCATTACATGTGTGGGATGTGTTGCCGGCTCCCACTCTCTGCTTTATAACCTTCATTCAAAAAAAAAAAAATATGATCATTGTTGTCCAGTGCATGTTAGTAACTATCTGCAGTGTGTGGCCAGACCCTCTCACGGTGTTGCTAAGGTTGGCTCTGTCAAAGTGAGCGGTATTCTCGAAGCAGAAACTCCTGAATCAGTCAGGTGCATGCTATAATTGATATTTATGCTGACATGAGAGTGTTACATGAGAAGAGGTGGAACAAATAGGGGTTACATAATGAATGAGATTAGAGAATGAACTGTAGTGCTGGATGCAGTGTTTTAGGACTCATGAGCTACACTATACTAATGTCGGTGTGGCATTATAATATATAACTTGGGTAGTAGGTTCTAGTAATTAGGGTTAGATCTCCACCTAGTAGAGGTGTGACGGTCCGTCGGGGCCCCCTTAAAAGCGTCTATGTAGGGCACGCTGCCCTTCACTCTATTGGTACTGGACTTATTCTCACACTATTACACTCACTGCCTCTCTATTCTCACACGATCAGGCTCTCTGCCTGTCTATTCTTGCACTATCAAGCTCTCTGCCTGTCTATTCTCACATGACCAGGCTCTCTGCCTGTCTATTCTTGCACTATCAGGCTCTCTGCCTGTCTATTCTCACATGATCAGGCTCTCTGCCTGTCTATTCTTGCACTATCAGGCTCTCTGCCTGTCTATTCTCACATGATCAGGCTCTCTGCCTGTCTATTCTTGCGCTATCAGGCTCACGGCCGTCTATTCTCTCACTGTCAGGCTCACTGCCTGTCTAGTCTTTCTCTATCAGGCTCATATTCTCTCACTATCAGGCTTACTGCATGTCTACTCTCACTCGCAGGCTTGCTGCCTATCTATTCTGTCACTCTTGTTCTTATCCATTCTCACATTCAGACTGGCTGCCTATCTAGTGGCACTTTGTCATGCTTTATTCGTGCACTCTCAAACTCGCTGCCATCTGTTCTTGCACTATCAGACTTGCCTACCTAATCTCGCACTTAGGCCCAGGGCCTATATATTCTTGCATGCACTATCGGGCTTGCTCACCTGCGTATTCTCAAGCTCACTGCCTATCTACTCACAAGCTCACTGCCTATGTATTCTCAGGCTCACTGCTCATGTATTCTTAGGCTCACTGCCCATGTATTCTTAGGCTCACTGCATATCTAGTCAGAGGCTCACTGCCTAGGTATTCTCAGGCTTGCTGCCAATCTACTCACAAGCTCACTGCATATGTATTCTCAGGCTCACTGCCCATGTATTCTTAGGCTCACTGCATATCTAGTCAGAGGCTCACTGCATATCTAGTCAGAGGCTCACTGCCTAGGTATTCTCAGGCTCGCTGCCTATCTATTCTCAGGCTTACGGCCTATCTAGTCACAGGCTCCCTGCCTATGTATTCTCAAACTCGCTGCCTATCGGTTCTCAGGCTCACTGGCTATATATTCTCAGGCTCACTGCCTATGTATTCTCAGGTCGCTGCCTATCTGTTCTCAGGCTCACTGCCTATGTATTCTCAGGCTCACTGCCTAGCTCACTGCCTAGCTCACTGCCTATGTATTCTCGGGCTCACTGCCTATGTATTCTGGGGCTCGCGGCCTAGGTATTCTTAGGCTCACTGCCTAGGTATTCTCAGGCTCACTGCCTATGTATCCTCAGGCTTACTGCCTATGTATTGTCAGGCTCACTGCCTATGTATTCTCAGGCTCACTGCCTACGTATTCTCAGGCTTGCTGCCTATGTATTCTCAGTCTCACTGCCTATGTATTCTCAGGCTTGCTGCCTATCTATTCACAAGCTCACTGCCTATGTATTCTCAGGCTCACTGCCCATGTATTCTTAAGCTCACTGCCTAGGTATTTTCAGGCTCACTGCCTATGTATTCTCAGGCTCGCTGCCTATGTATTCTCAGGCTCACTGCCTATGTACTCTCAGGCTTGCTGCCTACGTATTCTTAGGCTCGCTGCCTATGTATTCTCAGGCTCGCTGCCTATCTATTCTCAGGCTCACCGCCTATGTACTCTCAGGCTCACTGCCTATGTATTCTCAGACTCACTGCCTATCTATTCTCAGGCTCACTGCCTATGTACTCTCAGGCTTGCTGCCTACGTATTCTCAGGTTCACTGCCTATGTATTCTCAGGCTCGCTGCCTATCTATTCTCAGACTCACTGCCTATCTATTCTCAGGCTCACTGCCTATGTACTCTCAGGCTTGCTGCCTACGTATTCTTAGGCTCACTGCATATCTATTCTAAGGCTTACGGCCTATCTAGTCACAGGCTCACTGCCTATGTATTCTCAGGCTCACTGCCTATGTATTCTTAGGCTCACTGCCTAGGTATTCTCAGGCTCGCAGCCTATCTATTCTCAGACTCACTGCCTATCTATTCTCAGACTCACTGCCTATGTACTCTCAGGCTTGCTGCCTACGTATTCTAGGGCTCACTGCCTATGTATTCTCAGGCTTGCTGCCTACGTATTCTAGGGCTCACTGCCTATGTATTCTCAGGCTTGCTGCCTATCTACTCACAAGCTCTCTGCCTATGTATTCTCAGGCTCACGGCCCATGTATTCTTAGGATCACTGCATATCTATTCTAAGGCTTACGGCCTATCTAGTCACAGGCTCACTGCCTATATATTCTCAAGCTCGCTGCCTATATATTCTCAGGCTCGCTGACTATCTATTCTAAGGCTTACGGCCTATCTAGTCACAGGCTCGCTGCCTATCTATTCTCAGGCTCGCTGCCTATATATTCTCAGGCTCGCTGCCTATCTATTCTAAGGCTTACGGCCTATCTATTCACAGGCTCGCTGCCTATCTATTCTCAGGCTCGCTGCCTATATACTCTCAGGCTCGCTGCCTATCTATTCTCTGGCTCGCTGCCTATCTATTCTCAGGCTCGCTGCCTATCTATTCTAAGGCTTACGGCCTATCTAGTCACAGGCTCGCTGCCTATCTATTCTCAGGCTCGCTGCCTATATATTCTCAGGCTCGCTGCCTATCTATTCTAAGGCTTACGGCCTATCTAGTCACAGGCTCGCTGCCTATCTATTCTCAGGCTCGCTGCCTATATACTCTCAGGCTCGCTGCCTATCTATTCTCTGGCTCGCTGCCTATCTATTCTCAGGCTCGCTGCCTATCTATTCTCAGGCTCGCTGCCTATCTATTCTAAGGCTTACTGCCTATCTAGTCACAGGCTCACTGCCCATGTATTCTGGGGCTCGCTGCCCTATATATTATCAGGCTTGCTGCCTATGTATTCTGGGGCTCGCTGCCTAGGTATTCTCAGGCTCACTGCCTATGTGTTCTGGGGCTCGCTGCCTATATATTCTCAGGCTCGCTGCTTATCTATTCTCAGGCTCACTGCCTATGTATTCTGGGGCTCGCTGCCTATCTATTCTCAGGCTCACTGCCTAGGTATTCTCAGGCTCACTGCCTAGGTATTGTCAGGCTCACTGCCTATGTTTTCTCAGGCTCACTGCCTATGTATTGTCAGGCTCACTAGCTATGTATTCTCAGGCTCACGGCCCATGTATTCTCAGGCTCACGGCCTATGTATTCTCAGGCTCACTGCCTATGTATTGTCAGGCTCACTGCCCAGCTATTCTCAGGCTCACTGCCTATGTAATCTCAGGCTCACTGCCTAGGTATTCTCAGGCTCACTGCCTATGTATTCTCAGGCTCGCTGCCTATTTGTTCTGAGGCTCTCGTATGCATCTACACGGCGCCCACTCAATTATCCCATTACGCAATCAGGACATGCTCCTTCTCACTTGTGTCTGTTGCTGCCTCCACCAGGCACACCCACTGTTATTACTAAGACACGGTCACTTGACTGAATAGCTAATGCCGGCTTGGGGAGGGTTGAACAGTAGTACTAGGATACAGGAGTAAGTCATGGAGTCACACGCCACTTGACTATGGCAAGAGTGGTGTAGAGAGTAGTGATGGTACTGTTAGCACGTAAGGTTAGATTCTCCACCCAATAGGGGTGTGGCGGTCAAACAGATCATGCCTGGGGTATGGGGTCCGTCACGTATTAACCACTACTGTCTCCTTCACCCGACGGCCACTACCCTGGTTGTGTTCCTAGAGTCTACTTAGACTTCAGTGTGCAGTGAAAGCAGGTGAGTTGGGAGTATACAGTACTCACCAGTCCTGGTTTACTGAAGCTGTGCCCATTCGGGTTACCCGAGACAGACATGGTGGCTGGAGTCATCCAGGTACCAGGCACTGATCACAACTCCAAGGTCGGTGGCACCACTCCCTTCTCTAAGGAGCCAATACGTAGTCACTGGATGGCCACATCACAAAGTCAGTGAGAGGGAGAAGGTTGGGGGTCATGGGTAGTTCAGCAGTACTCTTGTCATAACGCTCAGTTCTCAATGTGTATGCTTGTCTGTACTTACTTTCACAGGTATACAGCCTACTACCATTGGTAAGAGAGCTGTCAACCCCCTTTCCTAACCTATTACTTATAGCCTTGGGGGTATAGGCCGCCTCCTGCGGCCCTTTGGGGGACTCCGGCGATGCAGGGCAATTAATGCTAATTGCCACTGACCTGCCGAGTCTCTCACCCCCAAGGCCACACAGGGGGGTGGGTCCAAGGTCATACCGCTGCCTCACGCAAGGAGCATGCGCACACATGACTGCGGGCTCACATCAGCTCAGACTGCCAATCTGTAGTTTAGGAGGATGACAGCAGGTAATCATACCAATAAGGCGAATTGTAGTTAAATGTAGTTTAACGTAGTTAAACGTAGTTAACGAAGATGTAGCCCACGCATCACACGCGCCCAGGAAAAGGTCGGCAGAGGACCTGTGAGTACGGCGACCATGCGCTAAGCGGTCACACGTGAAGCAATGGCACCCGGGCACCAGTATATTAGTCCTAATAGCTAGCAGCTACTGATAGCCACTGTTCTCAGTCCCACCACCTCCCCATTTCAAACCACCTAATTAAGGATAGCTAGAAATACTCCATCCAATTCTTTGGATGTGATTTGAGCTGGGGGGACTCCGGCGATGCAGGGCAATTAATGCTAATTGCCACTGACCTGCCGAGTCTCTCACCCCCAAGGCCACACAGGGGGGTGGGTCCAAGGTCATACCGCTGCCTCACGCAAGGAGCATGCGCACACATGACTGCGGGCTCACATCAGCTCAGACTGCCAATCTGTAGTTTAGGAGGACGACAGCAGGTAACCTTACCAATAAGGCGAATTGTAGTTAAAAAAAAAAAATTCTGGCATTTTAGCAAATTAACTATAGCCTTCATCAATGATATTTGAATACTAACAAGTGACAGAGTTATAATTACAAAGTCTAAGAGTGATACAAAACTATCATAAAGAATTGCATTAGTTTTAATATTGTTCTTATTGGAAAGATAAACCACAGGAGAGTTCGCTGTGTGATTCTTCTGGAAGTGTACTCTTTTCAGTCAAGCGATGTTATGAAATTCAGTTTCAGCTTCACAACCATGTTGGATAGCTTAATTATTCACATAATCTGTTCATCTGACAGTTTGAGCTTCCTATGAAAGATTGTTATTATTATTGTTGTTGTTGTTGTTAATATTATCATTATTAATACCAATAACATTTTACTGCTCTTGTTAAAATGATTATGCTATACTGCTGTTTGATGTGCTACACCGAGCTGCAGCAAGTTTGTCACGACAAGCTACAGATCACACTTATGTTGGCTAGCAATGGTACACAAAAAGTTTCTATCAAAGAATTAATATTACTACTACTACTATTACTACTAGCTACTTGTTCTTGGAGTTGTTGGTGCCAATTAGTAATGCAGCTTTACTGAATGTCCATCCTGAAAACCTTATTAGCAAGATAAAGGAAGAGGGCCCTTGCTCATGCAACTAACTAGCAGTGGTCTTCAATTCTATTTTAAAAGACTCCTATAACTTTCCCCATTATTTTGCTTTTCTACCCACTCCAGGATGTCTCAGTGATCCTGGTGCAGTTAAAAAACAAACAACATACAGATATGTACAATTGAAAAAAGGCTTTTCCGTGTATTACTTCTGTGTTACCCGTGACAAGGAAATAACCCAAACCTCCTCATTCCTCTTGCACTAAATGCAGCATCTTCCTTACTCAGTATCTTCTTGATGGTGAAGTGTTTGACTGCAAGAAATTCCAGGTTCCAGGCGAGAGGCTCCTGGTGCGGGTAAAGTTAAATATGCGCGTCAATTTCTACCGTACTGCGCAAACGGTATAACCGTTTAATTTACCATTTTACGCGGAAACGGTGTGATGTTTTCTACAAATGGTATGGCCGTAGTACATAGTACATTCGCACGTTTGACAAAAAAAAGAAAAAAGGATAAACTACAGCAACGGTTTTACCGTACAACGCCCGTCGCACGGTGCAAAAACCGGCACTTTGTTTTGACGTCTACTGTACATGCATCTGCAAGAGGGACAGTTGGACATCTCATGGACTGTCCCATGGGATCATGGGATGGACAATGTGACATACACATGATCTATGAGAGGGACAGTTTGACATCCCGCAAAATGTCCTATGGTCCCATGGGATCGTGTGATGGGATGGACAGTGTGACATACATGCATCTGTGAGAGGGACAGTTGGACATCCCGTATTTAAAAAGGTACACTGAGTAGAGAAGATGATAAATATCAGAATTACAGAATCTCTAATGTATGCCAATTTAATGAACCAGTGCCATTACTTGTCGCCAAACCAAAATTGACCACACCCACCACTTACCGGCGCAACTCACTGGAGCAGGTGGGTGTAATTGGTTGTGGACTGGTTGAAGCTGTGGTCCACTTTGTGCCAGCGACCACAGTAGAACTTGAGACACTGGAGGATGGAGAAGAACAACCACACAATTACCAGAAGCTACAAATGGTGGGGGAAAAAAATAAAATTAGTCTGCACCTCCAAATTGATCGTGTGTAGTTTAAAGTGATAATCTTTCAGCATTACTGCTACCATAACACCCAATATCACATGACCCCACTCATCAATCACATGATCCCACTCATCAGTCACAGTTAACCCACCCATCAGTCACATGACCACACCCACCGTGACGTCCTGCTGTGGAAACAGGTTCAGGTACTTCTTGTGGTCCAAGTCCTTGCGGCTGGTAATGAGTTGCCCCTCATAGTCCAGGGGGTCCACCACGCGCAGCTTGGGATGGTTCTGAACACAATTACACAAGAATGATCAAAACATGGCCACAATAATAGTAGAGAATGCACACACGTAAAATAAACAAAACAAAACAACAACAACAACAACAAACTGATATATATATATATATATATATATATTCATATTTCTGTATTGTGGTCACTGATGTGACTGTATCATGCGCACACAAACACACACATTTATAGAAACATGTACACACATACATACAGTACAACCATCCACCCACACATACATATGTAGCCTAGGGCAAACTCCATTAACTGTCTAGCTTTGTCATCAATTATCCATGACTATTCCTAAGAGGCCCTACCCACTTGCCCCACCCACTCAATGAGTTGGCAGCAGAGTATAAATCATATCTTACACACACATACTAGAATCCTGTGATTAGCACAAAAATAAAATTAAAAGTTAATGTTAAGGGTGCAGTACCACTTGAAACCGCAGCGCTAAACCGCAGATGGAGGAGTTATGCTATGTATTTATTTCTCGTTGTCTGTTCAATGTACGCTTACTTTGTTGTTGCAGTTGAAACAGACACCAATAGACAGCTCTTATAAACCAAGTTTCAAGAAAAAAGACCGACCAGGAACTGAGAAACAACGGTACAAACCTTAAGGCTATTCAGCGATATTCAGGGGCGACCGTTGCAGTTACGAAGTCGATTTTTTTTTCCAGCGGTAGCCTAGGGGCTTCCCCACAACTTAACAACGCCGTATTTTTGATATTAGTATTTGTTTTCCATTTTTTTAAATATTTTTATATATTTTTTTTTGTATCCTATTTAAAAGAAAAAACTCGTTGTTATGTTTTTTTAGATGTGGAGTGTACCCCGTGTACAAAATATGAGTTCATTCTGGTCATCCAGTACTTCTGAATATCGATTTTTAGGTACGAAGCTAACTTATTGATTCGTATTCATTTGATTCTTCAACTCCGCCCCCCAACTCTGAGCGCGCAATTTATTGTGGGCAAAATTCCGGGTGGTGGCGGCTCTAATTAGAACCGGTAAGCAAAAACAAAAGAAGAGTTACTGTGCGAGTGAGCCCTGCGGGGAAGAGTACAAGACTTCTGGAATGTACTGGAGGGTCCTAGACAATGAAGAAGCGGCGGCGTATTAATGGGGCCTGGAGTCACTCGTTTAGAATAGATATATCACGGCTCGCAGCTGGGACTTGAAGGAAGCATCTGCTTTGGTGTCTTTGGAGAGCTTGATAGAAGGTTGGTGTAGCGGGTAGAAGTTAGAAGCAGTTTCAGTGTGTTAACTTCAACTTCTCAGGAATTTTTGGTGCTATTTGTTAAAAGAAAATGTGAATTATTACTTTTATTGACTAATGTTATTTTCTTTCTACAATAATATATATTTATCAATTAGGCTGTTTATTATCAATTATTATTTTATTGATTTATTTAAAATAAGACCAGAATCAAATTTTAGATCATAGTACTTTGTCTGATCTACCTCAACAGGAGGAAAGGTGCTGGCATGCTCTTCATCGAAATAGATGAGCTCCCATTATGAGAAGGCACAACTCCTTGGTTCTAGGGTACAACTGGCAGGTTCACAACAAAAGTGCAGAGCAGAAGACATGGCTTCCTTGTTCTCCAGAGGAGAGAATAGTAGACCTTCGGCTCTCCTAAGAAGTCATGCCTCCTGAAGGGAAGAATACTACATACATCCTGGTTATTTAGAAGAGAGGACATGGCACTCCAGTAGAGAGGTCAATGAGAAGGCACAGCTCCTTGGATCCTTGATAGTATTGCATACTTCAGAACCTTTGATTTTGTTCATTTCATATTGTATTTGATTATGTCCCTGCTACTATGGAGTTATGATTTATAATATTGTTTAGTAATATTTTTTAGAAAGTGAACAAATATTAATTATCTGCACTGCTGCTTCTGCCCTACAGTACTGGTAGTCCTTTGAGGTGAAAGCTCTTTGAGGTAAATTGTCTGGTACAGTTAATTGGTACGTGTTCAAATTGTGTGTGAGTCGTGAGTCGTACAACAGTCAGAGTAAATTGGATCGAGTTACGGCGGGTTTTGTGGTATTCTACTGAATGGCTTAATTACCTTTGAACTAATTATAAATTTATCGTCATCAAAGGTGTAATTAATAATAAATTGACTTCCCTCACACTCACTCACCTACCCACACACACAACATACCTACTATCCCCCTCCCCCCACCCCCCACCAAAACACACCTACCCTCCCCTATCCCCACACACGCCGAAACACACCTATCGATACACATACACACATCGATACAAACACACAGCAGGTAGGCATTAAAACAACAATTAAAAACCACTACATGTGTAGCAGACCCTATAATGATATTCATAGCACACTCAGTCTCACCATTTGGAGGAAGTCCAGTATCAATAGGGAATGGAGATGAAGTCCTCCATATTGTACCAGTCATGTGACTACAAACACAATATACTAGCATTGAAATATCATCACACACATACACACTCTCCTCCTACACACTGAAATATCATCACACACATACACACTCTCCTCCTACACACTGAAATATCATCACACACATACACACTCTCCTCCTACACACTGAAATATCATCACACACATACACACTCTCCTCCTACACACTTCATTTCATACTCACACATACCCCTTACCTAAAATATTATATTTTTTACTACAAATACTAAATGTTTTGTATTAGCTCACTCTCACCCACCTACACACACACACACACACACACACACACACACATCTGGCGGTCACTATGAGTGAAGCCAGGCTAGGAACTCGCAGGAGAAAGGCCTTTCCTCACAGCACACACAATCACCCACCTAGACACCCACCCACCCACATACCGTACCAAAATATCCTCATACAGGTGGGCATTAAAACCATAGGTTAAATCCTATAATGATATTCATAGCACACTCAGTCCCATGGGGAAACTGAAGTAACTGGACAACATGCCCTCCCTTCTGCCCCATATATATACACACACACGCCCCCAAAACACACATACACCACATGCAAAATGCAAATGCAAATTCTCTCAGTGGGTCACACACACCTGGCAGTCACTGAGTGAAGCCAGGCTAAGAACTTCAGGAGAAAGGCCTTTCCTCATAGCAAGTGGTGTGGGCACCCGAAGTCCCACCTGGACCATTGCCGTTGCATGAGAAAAGACCTTGAATTTGCACCCCAGCAAATGCCAGGTACCCACCAATCACAGCTGTGGACTGGTAGGAGGCAGAGGAAGAAAAAAACCAGATGAAAAATTCCCAAGTGGGGGTTGAACTCAGGACCTGAGCCAAGAAATCAACCAATACACCAATATACACACACACGCACACACACAATTCTAGACACCATTTTTCACACCTATACTTGTAGTACACACACACACAAATAAACACACACATACATATATATTGGTGTTTCATGAAGTAAAAGTAGGTAGAGAGGTATTTTGCAGACACCCCCTAACCATACCAATTAAAACAATAGAACATGCTATAGTATGTCCAAGTTGAGTTGGCACGACCGCAAGCGCGGTAATTGAGGAATGCATTTAGTACTTTACCGGAAGCAATTTAGTCATGTGAATCCAAGTCAATTAAGCACGCAAACTTCAACATTGCACGTGAAAAAGGGGCGGTAGCACAGGTGCGCATTAATACTGTAACTATTGAAAGAAAGAAATTTAGTGAAGTTTATGGAGTTTTTCGGGCGCTGTACAGCTCATCTCGTCTGTTTTCAATTATATTTATGTTTCTTATGCGCAGATAATGTACAGCAGATGGAAAACGCAAACTGGTGAGGCGTTCTTCTGAAGAGACAGGATTAAAATCAGTCGATTCTACCTACTGTGTCCCAAGAAATATTCTGATATTCACAGGATTCAGCAGTACAGCACTGTTAACTTGTAGCTAAAGTTACTAGACTTCCTTGTTAAATAAAATTATCAATTGTTTCATTTATTTATAATATGTATATGAAAATTGATGAAATGATAGAATTTAAGCAGTACACATATACAAAATATAGTTGTGATCCGAATTGAAGGTGGAGTGCTGCCTGAGTTGGTCCTAATCCTTACAATAAACGGCATCTATAGTAGTGAAGAAAAGGAATTGGCATAAACACGGCTTTGACAAGCACACAATTTAACGGCAAACAGCCTAAGTGTGGCTGTATATTACAAGTTGCTAGCTAAATGATAACTATATCACTGTGAAATATATTTGCTATACGGCATTTGATATTGAACAGGTAGACAAATAATCTTACCAACATCCTATCAGGTCCTCTGTGAAAACAGGACACTCTGTCTATCCTGTTTCCACACTCCCAACCTAAGCTAATCGCGATACAAAGCTAGAAATGCAGCAATCTCAGAAGAAGCCATTGTTTACAATAATTCTTAATGGAGACTGTCCGCGTGATCAATTGAGTTGTACCGCGTGACTAAAAGAGGGCGCGTTTTGAGCGGGAAACCTGTGGTTTTTCCTATTCCCATAGACTTTTGTATTGAGTTTTGGAATAGCACTTTCTCTCCGGTTTGGAGTATACTGAGGTAATATTTTAACCGCTTTGGCGCGAGCTTTCCAATGGTGCAAACCCCGGATGCGTACCTGCTTCCGTTCTAAAGTTATTCAAGTTTTTCTTGCGGCCAACTCAACTTGTACTATAGGAGGTAAGCTCTGGCTCTTTATTAGTACAGCTGCTTTTTTTTTTTTAAGGTATGAGTTCACAGAATAGGGGAAGTACACACTAACCAACTTTGGGGGAGTCACTGCACATGCACACTCAGTAACTTTACATTTCCCTCACAACATCTATACTCACACATACACATACCCCTTACCAAAAACATTATATCCACACATTACTATATTATTATGTATAGACTAGATCATACACACCTATCTCTATATACTTAACACCTAAAATACATACCTAGACACAGACACACACACATACGTACACACTTTCTACATTATCACATATTCACACACATATATACACTCCTCTACACACTAAAATAACACACACACTTCCAACATACTGGAATAGTATGTACACACACACACACACACATATATACAGCTACACTCTGTGCCCCAGTCATCCCATTCACTAATTACCTTTGCATTCCAGTATCTTCAGCTCCTGTGGAGAGACTCTTCAGTGTTGCTGGAATATTGGCCACATGTGAAGGATGCTGTATAAGTCATAAGTTGCTGGAAGAACTCATCTCTATCAAATATAATCAGTTCACATTAAAACAAATACTTTTACAATGAACTACACCTTACCAACATATGTGACCGTCTATGGGAAAACCGGGCACAACGCGGCGTGCGTAATATCGAGAAAAGATCGATCGATTTCTTAAAAATGTATTGTTTCAAGCCGACGGAAGGGAACGGTTAGGTCTATTATAGCGGGAACGACTTAAGCTACGACGATAAAACTTGGAGAGCTCAATATCTGGACGCCGACAACTCCGTAAGTGAAAAAAAATTTTTTTCGAAGGGTGCCGCGTTGTGCCTGGTTTTCCTATAGACGGTCACATATAATCATTGTTGTAATGATTGTGTCATTATACCAATCAACAATATTATACACAATCTTAACTCCTAAGATTGGATTTTAATTATTGTCCGCACACAAACACACATACACACATTCCTGTACAAACTTGAATAGATACATATAAATATATATAAATATCTATAAATACGCACGATACACACTAGCTCTCTTACTCTTTAAAAAAATTAAAAAAATAAAAAAAAATATAATATTGTGCTAAAGCATTTCTAAATTGCTAAACTTAGCACACCAAGAGCCACGAGGCAAGCGTCATCACATTCAGTAGAAGGCGATAAGGAAACCAAGGTTTATTAAAAGGACAAGAGATACAGAGAAGCAAGAGAGATAGACAAAGGAAGAGAAAGGAACCCATGAGCTGACGAGAAAACTGAGATGTCTCAGGAAAAAAGAGAGCAAGAGAGGGAAACCATGGATAAAAATACTTTATGCTACTGCATTCCTAACTTGCAAATGTTAGTGCATCAAGTGCAACTGTGTGGCAAGGTGCTTGCTAGTTTATAATATCATTACTACTACTAGAAGTTACTAGTACCAACAGTATATTACAATTTATTTTCAGCCTCCTTACGACTGTCATTGGTTAGCATAAACTCACAACTATGACAAAGAAGAGTATTTCTATCTTGCAGGGCAGTATAGTAGATCGACTTCTTCAAACGGCTTTAGCACTGGATGCAGCCAAAACCTTGAAGTTTTCTCCTTCTCTCCCAAGCACCTCCACACGCACCAGCAGCAACACGATCCTTTCCTTATTAGCTACTTACACCTGCAGCAGCGTTAGGAAAAGGGTCCACCTTGTACTTGGTGGGCGACAGTAAAATACAGTATTTTGGGTGGGGGTCCAGTCCGGATATAGGAATCTAAGTAGCGTATAGAGGAAGCTCCATTCTTGAAGACGGCGGCAGGAAAAGATTATGCATGGCGGAAAGTCAGCCTCAACTTCGTAAGGAGGTGAGCGCCCGTAGCTACTGAGTTGGGTTTTCTAGAAGTATTGGCTAGTTACCAAATTATGGTTTGTTCACTAAAACCAGTTTTGTCTACCAGATCAGTGTTTGCTTATTGTCTGATTGCAAGATTCAGTGTTTGCTAATTTATTAGATCCAGTATTTATGTATTTGCTGAATTCATTATTAGATCCAGTGTCTATCTAATTACTAGATCCAGTGTTTGCATATCTAATCAGGAATGTAGATAACTTTTACAAAGTGGGAGGAGCTATGTTAGATACCAGTACAAATAAGCAGCATAGACTAAAAGTGTTTGATTCATTTGACAAAAAATAAGATCCTACTTTGTCTTTTTTATCAATCCAATTCATTAATTGAATGAATGAGTGGGTGTGGTCAAGTGGATGTGGTTATAATGGCCGCACCAACTCAATTTGTCTTCCTACTCCTCAGTCCACTAGTGTTTTTTTGTACAATTCATTAGCTCTAATTGGAACACACACACACACCATCTGTTCTTTTTGTAAACATTGACAAACGTACATCCTTGCTTGATGCATTCTTTTGTGCAGCCATATTTAGACATTTGCAGAACTGAAGCTTCTTTCAATTGTACTATTTTGTTACTTGTATTGTAAGAGTGAGCTTGCTACCGACCTTGATAGTATCAGAGTTAGAACTCTTTCCCAACTGCATCCAAGTGTAGGTCAGGACAACAGACCTCAATCAGTAAACTCTAGACAAGTTCAAAATAAGTCAACTAAACCACCAGTGGTTTTGTTTTTTTGTTTTTTGTAGTTAAGGGTTCAATTAAGTCACTTGTGCAAGCATTGCTTGTGATAGCTCCTTAAAATGATTTTCTAGCTTTGTGCCACAGTGAGGGCAAGTGATTTAAGTCAAAACTAAGGTGTGGGCAAAAACTACATTTCAATAAATCCAATTAGAAAAATAGTTGAGAATTACTTTTGTTTTTGTTATTATTATTATTTGCAATAGTGGACATGTTTTGTGCATATTTTAAACCTCTCTTTACTTTCCAGTCTCTGGTGCCTCTTATGAGCATGCCCAGACATGAGTTCCCTCTCTCTTTTTTTTCTCCAGATACTGGTGCCTTTATGAGCGTGCTCAGACATGACTTTCCCTCTTTTTTTCAGATGCTGGTGCCTTTAATGAGCATGCTCAGACTTGACTTTCCCCCCTTTTTTTCCAGATGCTGGTGTTGATGCCTTTTATGAGCATGCTCAGACATGAGATTTCCACTCTTTTTTTTTATTTGCTGGTGCATTTTTATGAGAGGACTCTCATACATTGCTTTCCCTCGTTTTTTCCTATAGTTTGTAATTGTCTATTTTACTTTTGCTATTTGAAGTCTAGTTTGTTCCAGAAATACAGTAAGTTGTTTATTTATATTGCTGTGCTTGTTATTTACAGTTTCTTACAGTGTTTATAAAAATTGTATGCTTGTGTATTTTAATGTTGTATGTTTGTATTTAATGTATGTTTACGTGTTGGCAGTTTTTATATACATGTAGCACAGTGACTATCCTAAGCAAATTCCAAACAGTCATAGAATGAGAGTAAGCAGCTTTTTCTTCAGCATTCTGTTACTGTTTTGACTTAGTTTCAATACTGCTTTGGCTTAGTTTCAATACTGCTTACATATAACAATAATAAAATTTGTCAAACTTTTCTTTCAATTTACTGCTAAAAGCTAGAAAATCTTCCACAGCTATATCAACAAGCTTAAGCCTTATACTCCCAATTCAGTGCTTTTGGATGACGCACAAACCAGCTCGTACAAAAATCTTGCTTTATTTTTGACTAAGCAGACAGACTTAATTTCTGACAAACACACCATTCTAGCCAGGTTTCCACTTGGTGGGCTCTTTGCCAGCTACAGTAGTTCCTCTAATTTTTTAAATTATCTAATCCAGCCATGGTCCTAACATCTAGGAAACATTAGTAGTTAGGACATGTGTGACAATGTGATAACATACTCTCTGACAATGTGATACCATAGTCTCTGACAATGTGATAACATACTCTCTGACGATGTGATAACATACTCTCTTACATTGTGATAACATACTCTCTGACGATGTGATAACATACTCTCTGACAATATGATAACATATTCTCTTACATTGTGATAACATACACTCTGACGATGTGATAACATACTCTCTGACGATGTGATAACATACTCTCTGACGATGTGATAACAAACTCTCTGACGATGTAATATGGTAGTCTCTGACAATGCGATAACATACTCTCTAACGATGTAATAACATTCACTAAAGTTGACTTGTACTGTACTCTTTTTTATCTTTGCACTCACCGGTTGTTATGTTAAATTGAATTCAAAACTTTTTTCTGGGCTAAAATACATGAAAAAAAAAAACTTTTCTTTTTATTGTATGTTTGTGTGTTTGTTTTTTTAGAATGTTGCTAACTATATTATATTTACGTTATGTTTATGTAAAAAAAGATACTTGTCTTTATTGTATGTTTGTGTGTTTGTTTTTTCTATTTCAGTACTGTTGCTAACTCTGTTATTTTTAATGTCACATTATGTTTATGTATCTAAGCATTGTGTAAGAAAGTGTATGTTTGTGTGTTTGTATGTTATAGAGTTAGTATTGTTAGTATGCATGTCCATTTCTCTATATTATGTGTTTATCTACAGTTTACAAAGTCTATATTTATATGGCATATTCATTGCTTATATAGTGTGGGCCAGCCCACATAAACTCTCTGTCATTCATATAACTTGTACTATTAGCATAATTAGTCTTTGTTATTTGTGTATCATGTAACCCTGTGCAGGTTGTAGTTTCTCATGGTATCGAGTTTCGTGTTAGCTTGTGAGTGAATGTCCAGCTGCAAAGCAGGAACTATGCACCATGTGTAGGAGTGGTTTGTGTTCTGTATTTAAGTTGTAATTGTCATATGTCAAAGTCAGTCAACATTCTATCCTGTGCTTGTGTGCTTCATTGTGTGTCAGGGTACGCCCTGCATTAAAGCTTAATCCAACTTACCTTTGGTTATACGTAGCTTGAGGAGTTAGGACAGCCAAGCCACACTCACTGTTTGACTCTGGTGGCAGCAACCTCATCCTGATACCAGCCCACCTGTGAGCCCAAGCGTCTTCCGAGCGCCCTACCAAGCCCACATATAGGAATCGATGTGTTTGTGTGTTTGTTTTTAATACGTATTTGTTGATCAAACATGAAGTCCGTGTGTTTATATGCATAAATAATTAATGCTTTTTGTTTGTTTGTTTACTTGTAATTTAAATATATATTTTTATTTATTTGCATTTAGAGAGATCTCCATCCTCAAGCCTCACTTCACTGGGAACACTGCCATACCTGGAGTGAGGATGTCCGGCCTTACCAATGTGCAGTACTACAGGATACAGTAATAATACTGGAAGTTGATGACACACTTCACATCTCTACTGACCTTCACTCATGGACTACTACTCGTGCACCATATGCAGGCTCGTCCCTAACTACCTACCAGTCTAAGTTTGTATTGGTTGGTGGACGGCATCCCTCCACTATTGAACCCACTAACTCTCTGTTGACTAGTACTACTGGTCTAGACTGGAAGCCATCGCTACGTGCCATGCCTACTCGTCGCTTCTGGACATCATCAGTTAGTGGAGGATCACCAGAGGTCCTGGTCGTGGCTAGTGGGAGTGTCTCACTTGATGAGAACTTGGATGTTGTGGAAGTTCTACTCAACGACCATTGGACAACTGCAGACTCACTTCCTTCTTCATGCAGGAACATGCCATCAACATTCCATGAAGGCAACTTCTACTTCACAGGAGGATATGACAAGAAAGAGATTCTATTTATATGCACTTTAGAGTCCCTCATAGCATCTGCTAGTAATGGCAGGACAACTCCACTAACAATATGGAGGACAGTAACCACATCTACTCACACCTTCGCTATGGCCTCTTCCTTATCAAATCTAATTGGCATGGATGGATATTCTAAGGTTAGAATTTATTCCAACAAGACAGAGAAGTGGATTGAGACTACTAGTGAGGGAGATGGACCAGGTCAGGAGAATGATTATGGATGGATAACTACTGCAGTCTTGTCTACTGGACAGTTACTGGTTGCTGTTAAAGATGGAGTGTATAAAGTGACTCTGCCAGGTTAGTGTATGCAAATAGCAGCTTCTCTCTAGAAGAAAGTATGATGTGTAATTATTAGCTGAGAATGTCTGAGCTAAATTGCAGCTGGTGCACTGGCAGCTGCTTCTACTGGCTTAGCTCCAGGCTATAAAACCAGCTGCCCACACTCCTAGTGATGGAGCCAGCTGAGGGTGGAAGCATAGGAGAGTGTGGGTTATTGTAGAGTAAAACCTGTGCAACTATATCACTTGTAATTATAGGACTACTGTAAACTCACAGCTTTAGGAGCAATAATCAAGTGCTACTTCATTAGCTAGATGTCACTACAAAAGGCATCAAAGCACAGGAGTGTGTGAGCTATTACCAGTGTGAATAATAAAAGTTGTGTCAAGAGTCATTAGTGCATATGCAATAGGAGAGTTACATAGTTTAAGAAAGGGGATATTTTCTTTGGAAACCACTTCATTTGAGCAAGAAATCCCAGTGTCTGTATCAAGTTTTGTGTTCATTGAAGTAGTTCTATTTACTATCAGTTCTCCAAAAAAATGGACTTATTTTTTATTTTATGTGATAGATGACTACAAGTATGAAGAAGCATACAAACACTTTATTGTTTCCAAGGAGGTTCTGGAGCTTCTGTCTTTAAATCTTATGTTTCTTGGTCCACCACGACAAGGCAAGACTACAACTCGCCGTCGCGTTACGAAAGAGATCATAGATCTTGTGTCAGCCAAAGAAGAGGAACAGATTCATGGCAGCACAGGCACAGTGGAGTGTTGTTCTAATATGCTAGTCCAAGGCACGTCTGATGCAACCACACCAGATAAGGGAACAAACTGGACCATTGTACAGAATCTCACTGAGGAAGCATCTCTACTCCTTCATAGTCTTAGAAAAGGTCTGGAGACTAAATTCACTTCTGAGGCTGCAGCTCGTCCCCGTGGAGATATTGCAACGATGGCAGAGGTCAGTCAGGCTAGCAGTACAGAGCAGTTTCGCCTTGTGGAAAAACCACCACAACCAACATTGAAACAGTCCAGACAAAATAAATCCTCTCTTCTCTCACCAACACATGTCCAACTAGCTGATGAGGTGGTAACATCACAAGATTATTCTGAAATAGCTGCCATATACGAAAGAGTGTCAAGGCAACCACAGTTTTCAGACATTATGAAGCATTCTTTCAAAGCTTTCTTGAGAATGGAGGACACTGGAGGGCAGCCTGAGTTGATGGACATGCTACCAGCACTCACTATAGGCCCTGGCCTCTACTTGCTGTTCTTTAGCTACAAGTTCAAGTTAGATGAGGAGTATCGAGTCTTTTATCAGAGAGCTTCAGGAGAGACAACTGCACCAGAGAACTCTGAGTTTACTCTGCAAGAGATGCTTTTGCGTACCCTGGCCAGTGTATCTTGTTTCAGTTCCTCCGCCCATCTTCAACCTCTACCAGGAGCAGACAACTCGCCCATCATTAGTGAGATACTCGAGTCCTCCAAGTCAGTAGTGTATATTGTGGGTACTCACAAAGATCAGGTTTCCGAGGAAGACATCGCTACAGTCGACTCACAGCTTCAAAAGGTGATTCGAGACACAGACTTCTATAGAAAGGGCATATTGCAGTTCTGCTCACAAGACAAGCTTGTCGTTTCTTTGGACAACATGAAAGGCGGAGTAGAAGAAATCCATCACTTGCAACAGCTACTGGAGAATGCCATGGAGAAACACTTTAAGAAGCTGAAGATTCCAGCTGTGTGGCTTCTGTTCAGCTTGTGTCTTCGCATGAGAGAGGTGAGGACAGCCAGCCTGGAGTCCTGCATGGCCTTGTCCAATGCATTCAATATGACACCCTATGAGACAAAAATAGCTCTGTGGTTTCTTCACCACCATGCCGGTGTTCTGATGTACTTCCCCAGTGTGCCTGGTTTGGAAGACCTGATCATCATAGACATCCAGGTAGTGTATGACAGTATCACTGGTGTCATTCTCAAAGCCATGAGCTTCGATAGCGTAGGTCAGGCCACATCAGAGAGATTCAGGAAGACAGGCAGATTCACTATGAAAGATTTGAAATCAGCTACATCTAAAATTTCAGGTGTCATTCCACCAGATCAGCTGGTAGCTTTGCTTGCATATCTTCACATTATAGCTGAGATTGTGTCAGTTGAATATTCTAAGTCGGTCTTAGAAGAGGAGAAAGAGTACATCATACCTTGCGTGTTAGAAAACACGAGTGCAAAGGAACTTGACCTATTCCACAAAGAATCCTGTCGGTCATGTTTGGTGGAGCCTTTCTTGATGTACTTCAGTAGTGGGTTTACTCCTATGGGACTCTTTTCTGCTTCCATGGCTTGTCTTGTATCTAACAAGTCCTTCACTTTTGTCAGAGAAGGTGTCAAGAAAAACATGGTGCACTTTTTGTACGGATCTAATTTAATTCGTGTAACATTTGTATCTCGATCTAAATATTTTGAAGTTGTAGTTTCATGTGATCCTACATTCCAAGACTCCATTCATCATGAATGTACCGCTTTAAAACAAGAAATAGAGAACACTCTAAAGAAGGCCAGTTCCAGAATGAACTACAACAGCTACATGGACTACCAGTTTGCCTTTGACTGTCGTTCACATGAAGGAGGGAATCATCTCGGGGTCGTTGATGGAGCGCACTCTGACCCCAAAGTCATGAAATGTCTCTTCAATCTAGACAGCCCACAAGCAGTTGTACTTACCAATAGACACCTCATTTGGTATGGACAGGTATGTAGAAATAGACTATGTATTCTAGATTGTGTTTACTAACTCTCATATACTTGGTATTAGAAATATGAAAAGAAAGATCCTGCAGTAGAAAGCTCTGAAAGTAAGTCAAGTTGTTATTTGTATTTAGCTAGTATTATTGAGAATGTTTTATTATTAGGTGGCAATGACTTGAGTATATTTCTGAGTGTGTATCCTGACTTGGTTCGCTCAGTGACGCCTTGTGTTATGACAGTAGCTGATCACTGCTACAGTATTGGACTCATATCTCCTGACATGTATGACCAGCTCCTTCAACGTCAGAACTGGATTGATGTAGAGAAGACAAGGAACCTTCTGAGTAGCATTCGTACAGTCTTATCATCTAGACCTACTGCCCTCAAGGAGTTTATTACTGTATTGTCTCAAGTGGACTATTGTAGACAAGTGGCAGATAAAATACAGCAACGACTCTAGTAAGTATGTTTATTGTATTGTATTGTTACTATTATTATTATTATTATTATTGTGTCACAGTCCCGAGTATGACGAGGAGAAGATGAGAGTGAAGAGAAGGAGAGTGGATTAGAGTAGAAGAAGAGTAGAAAGAGACTGAGAATCCAAGTGAGCAGATTCTTCTGAATAACATCCATACAGTCTTGTTATTTAAACTGTGGTATGTTTACTCATGTTTTGTGTATGCAATTCCTTGTGGCTGGAGAATTTCTATCCTTCATTCTTTATAAGTTTCATTGGGTGTAGCACGTATTACACTAAAACTTCAATGAATGACCTCTCACAAAGCGACTAACCTCCAAATCATGCACCCACCACTGATTGCAGCTAACTCTACTTACTCCTCTAACTATTTGTCAAATCCTGAGTCTATTTATACTTGCAAATTGTAGTTGTCTTCCTGTAGCTTCACAACTTCACAGCAGCATTTGGTAAAGGTAGTATCTACATAATAATACTAACACTGGAAAAGCACTATATTTTAGTACCCCATGTGTTGTAATTCTCCAAGAGAATTAGAATTGCTACTTTACATGTAAGTATGCATTGCTAAAAAAAAAACAATAGTTGAAAATAGGACTGGAAATTCATAGACAATCTTTGCTAAATGCAAGGTCATGTCAACCAAACCTACGTGAATAATATATGAAAAAAAATAAACAACGCGTCAACTGAGAATCTTCCAATACATTGCTACTATTGCTATGTCTTGTGATTTGAGTTGATTTGTTATAGTCTGAAGTGAACTAGTATAATAATACAGGATATTTTGCTACATGGGAGAGACTTGGTATGAATGTTAAAGTTAGGAAACGAAATCAAATTAAAAGAAAAATTCTAAAGAAATAATATAGAATCTTTAAGGAGCATATTTTGTTTAGTTTGGAACTTCTAAGCTCAAATTACTTCAAAATTTGTTTTAATAAGATATTGTAAAATAAAAATAAAGAATCACACAAACACATACACACAAACAAAAACCCTCTCTCCTCTAAACATCAATAACACAATTTGAAGGGGAAAATTTTTATGGTCATGAACTAATCATAATAGTTAATAATAATAGTGAGATTAATAAGAACTGCTGTTATGGCTAACACTCACAAAATATTTACACCTCAACCTGTAACCCTATATGCACATCTAAGAATAGTCACATAGTGAATGAGTGAATAACTTGGCCTCTACTTTCTTGCTGCACCACAACTAATTTATCTTCTACACAAACACATATTCAAGCCACTATCACAACACACACATACACCCCCCCACACATATACACACACCACACATATAGACACACCCCATGTGGTGTGTGTATACAATATGTACATACACAAATTCTCTCTCTTTCCTAAACTAAAATTATTACTATTTCTCAATGACCTCTCATGCAGAATGACCTCTAGACTGACCTTGCTATAATTAGCTGAAAAATGTTATTACTCACAGAAGAAAGACACAAACACATACACACAACTCATGGTTATAGCTGTATTTGTAATTGTAATTAAAAGATGCAATAGTAATAAAATATCTGGGTAATTATGGTTATAGCTGAAGCTTACAAGATATTTACACCTCTACTACAGACCACTAAAATGTGTCACATTGTCCTCTCACATCTAGAATGAGAGTACATATGTACTTGTTGTTACACAACAAGCAATTCTAACCCACTTATTCATTTCCCCTAATTCTGACCCTAATTAAATAGCCACTGAAATGACAACTATGCTGTGATTGTTTCATCCTTATTAGGAATCATCAGTATGTTATAATCACTATGAAGTCATGGGTGACAGTGTTCTATATTAACTTATATAATAATGTAGCACTAAATAATTATAGGATACACCCATAACTTCATATGATAAACATAGACAATCAGCATTAGTTAGTGTGTGTGTTTTTATGGTGATCGGCAAGTTTTCTTACCTGTTATATGTTCATTATTAATCTTGATGTCTAGTCAAAAAACAAAAAACAGTTCAAATCATGACACATGGTAGTGATGTGCTTGAGCACAAAGGGAGAGCGAGCCAGTGCACAAACAAAACACTTCAAAAGAATCTATCAGTCCATTTCTGAATTTATAGCTAAGTACATAGTCATTGTGACCCTTATACACTTTAGCTAACAAACACAGAACCACTTTATTCTTACCTCAATTTCCAGAGTACCAGTATTTTCTGTAGTCCCTAATATATGTCATTCTGACTATCTGAATTACCAGTATCTATTGACAACAAGCACTCACAGCTACTAAGAAAGGCCCAGTTTGTTTTAATTACGTCTGGTAAAGGGGTTCAATACCATAATAACCATGCGCCATAACATTTTGCAACTTAATTAAGAAATCTTGCAACTTAAGAAGTTTTGCAGATGTGGGACATTTTATTATAAAAAAAGATTATCCTTTATGGTAGATTAACCTTTATGGTAGCCATGGAGCTTGAAGGTAATCACCATTGTGTGCATCAACTGCAGAGAAGCTACTAACTCAGTCTGCTATAAGCAAAATATAAACAAAAAGTTTCATTTTCTTATGTGGAGGTTGTGGGCATGATGATGGTTGAGCATGCTCAGTAGCGATGTCCTAAATATGCCTTTTAGCTTTACCTACATGTAATGCTATTTGTCATTGCTGCAATCATGCACCTATCACGTCCTGAGTTATGCCAATTTATGCTACCTTTGTACCATTAGTAACAGTACAAGATAAAAGTGTATTTTATAGTGCAGAACTGTTGCCTCAGCGTTGTGTTGTATAAACATCGTGCTGGGAAAATAAACTTATTATGCTTCATTATGGCCGAAGCTTTTGCCTACCTATTGCTGGTATAATGGTGATTTCCTAAGGCTGTATGGTTTACCAGCCTCCTGGACTTTGATTATGTAACTAAAGAATACAAAATGAATCTACTAAGTGCGAATATGTCATTAGATGTATTCTCTCCCTTTTTTTTTTTTAACAATGCAGAATTAAAAATTTTTGGTCGCCACCAGGAATCGAACCCAGCCTGTGAAACAGAGAATACATCTAATGAGTAAAAAAAGGCTGAGAAAGAAATTATGTAGGAAAAAATGTCCCAGGAGATCATTATAATTTGAGAGCTCACATTTCATCACCATGAAATAAAATATAAACACTTCCACGATTTTAAATCTAAAAATACAATACAAATACTCCAAAAAGTAGCTTATAATACTAGTACTCAAGTATTTGACCCCAACCCCGCCATTGTCCTTTATATATAATACTAAGAGAAGACAAGAAAATGTTTTCCTTCAAATCATGGAAGAGTATTTGTTGAGCTAAATGCTGTAAATTCAGGATCAGTCTTACAACACTGCACATACAGCATACAAATACAGGGGGAACTGAAAATGTTGGGGTGGAAGCTAGTAAGCTTAAGGGAGAAGTGTCCCCCTCCCCGATCTATCTACTACATGCACACCTCTACACCAGCACCAGTGAGGCACACAATTGTCAATTCTCACCAGGCAATTTCACTAATTTGACGACCATTACCAATTACAGAAGTGCAAGCTAGTTATTTGTAGTTCCAGAGGGTTGTGAAGAAGCCTATTGAAATGGGTGTAAGCAAAAGAGGTACTGCACACCCTGGAAATTAGAAAAGAGTTGCCTCAATGGGTACAATAGTCTTCTCTGAGATGCAGGCACAACTTGAGTTGGCTTGCCTGTATACAAGATGATTGAGTGTATTCCTCCCCCTCCATCCTTTCTCCTGCATCCTTTCCCCCCTACATGCAATAGCAATTTTGTGGTCTAGTTAACAAAGTGCTGGAGTTTTGCATGAATTCTCACTGAAATGCTTTAGATAAATCAGAAACTTCTACTGGAATGTGTCTCCTAGTAATACTCTCAAGATAGTTTACCCGATAGGTTCAGGTCGATCAAGGTTAAAGACAGAAAAGTGATCATAAATTTTGTAGCTATATCAGCAAGCTGAGGCATTGTATCGCCCATTAAACTCTACGGGGATAGTGAAAAAAAAAAACTCTTACAAAATTTAACTTGCTTCAATAAAGCTATCACCAGGTCCACACTTCGTAGGTCTCCTGTTGGCCGCTGACGAACCTCGTTCAGCTGGCCCGTCCTCCATCTAAATAACTATTCCTTCTGTCATTCACTGCCTGCTACATACATCATTCCATCTCTACTATACTACTACCACCCCACCCGACCTACCGACCCCACCCCACATGCTCCACCCACCCCCCCATGCTCCACCCATCCCCACATGCTCCCACCCTCCCACATGCTCCACCAACCCTCCCAATGCTCCACCCACCCATCCCACATGCTCCACCCATCCCCACATGCTCCACCCATCCCACATGCTCCACCCACCCCCACATGCTCCACCTACTCTCACATATTCCACCCACACCCACATGCTCCACCCATCACACATACTCCACCCACACCCACATGCACCACCCACCCCCACATGCTCCACCCATCCCACATACTCCACCCACTCCCACATGCTCCACCCACACCCACATGCTCCACCCACTCTCACATATTCCACCCACACCCACATGCACCACCCATCCCCACATGCTCCACCCACACCCACATGCTCCAGCACTGAAAATGTATTAGCCGAACACAGAAACGCCTGTTTTACGAAAACCGAAGAAGCCACGCCCACCCCTTTCGACCACCAAGTCTACCTCAAGGACCTTACAGCGCCAACACGTTATGGTCTCCTGATAGCTGCTTCCACCCCTTTAAGGTCTCCCCACCTTACTCTCAGCAATGAAAATGTGCATTAGCCGAACACAAAAATGCCTGTTTGACGGAAACCGAAGGAGCCACGCCCACATTTTTCGACCACCAAGTCTACCTCACGGGCCTTACAGCGCAAACACGTTATGGTCTCCTGATAGCTGCTTCCACCCCTTTAAGGTCTCCCCATCTTACTCTCAGCACTGAAAATGTGTATTAGCCGAACACAAAAATGCCTGTTTTACGGAAACCGAAGGAGCCACGCCCACCTTTTTCGACCACCAAGTCTACCTCACAGGCCTTACAGCGCAACGGTCTCCTGATAGCTGCTTCCACCCATTTAAGGTCTCCCCACCTTACTCTCAGCACTGAAAATGTATTAGCCGAACACAAAAATGCTTGTTTTATGGAAACCGAAGGAGCCACGCCCACCTTTTTCGACCACCAAGTCTACCTCAAGGTCCTTACAGCGCAAACACGTTATGGTCTCCTGATAGCTGTTTCCACCCCTTTAAGGTCTCCCCACCTTACTCTCAGCACTGAAAATGTATTAGCCGAACACAAAAACGCCTGTTTTACCGAAACCGAAGGAGCCACACCCACCTTTTTCGACCACCAAGTCTAACTCACGGGCCTTACAGCGCAAACACGTCATGGTCTCCTGATAGATGCTCCCACCCCTTTAAGGTCTCCCCATCTTACTCTCAGCACTGAAAATGTGTATTAGCTGAACACAAAAATGCCTGTTTTACGGAAACCGAAGGAGCCACGCCCACCTTTTTCGACCACCAAGTCTACCTCACGGGCCTTACAGCGCAACGGTCTCCTGATAGCTGCTTCCACCCATTTAAGGTCTCCCCACCTTACTCTCAGCACTGAAAATGTATTAGCCGAACACAAAAATGCCTGTTTTACAGAAACCGAAGAAGCCACGCCCACCTTTTTCGACCACCAAGTCTACCTCAAGGACCTTACAGCAAACACGTTATGGTCTCCTGATAGATGCTCCCACACTTTAAGGTCTCCCCACCTTACTCTCAGCACTGAAAATGTATTAGCCGAACACAAAAACGCCTGTTTTACCGAAACCAAAGATGCCACGCCCACCTTTTTCGACCACCAAATCTACCTCAAGGGCATTACAGCGCAAACACGTTATGGTCTCCTGATAGATGCTCCCGCCCCTTTAAGGTCTCCCCACCTTACTCTCAGCACTGAAAATGTATTAGCCGAACACAAAAACGCCTGTTTTACCGAAACCGAAGATGCCACGCCCACCTTTTTCGACCACCAAGTATACCTCAAGGGCCTTACAGCGCAAACACATTATGGTCTCCTGATAGATGCTCCCACCCCTTTAAGGTCTCCCCACCTGACTCTCAGCACTGAAAATGTATTAGCCGAACACAAAAACACCTGTTTTACGGAAACGGAAAATGTCACGCCCACCCCTTTTGACCACCAAGTCTACCTCACGAGCCTAACAGCGCAAACACGTTATGGTCTCCTGATAGATGCTCCCACCCTTTAAGGTCTCCCCACCTTACTCTCAGCACTGAAAATGTATTAGCCGAACACAAAAACGCCTGTTTTACCGAAACCGAAGATGCCACGCCCACCTTTTCCGACCACCAAGTCTACCTCAAGGGCCTTACAGCGCAAACACATTATGGTCTCCTGATAGATGCTCCCACCCCTTTAAGGTCTTCCCACCTTACTCTCAGCACTGAAAATGTATTAGCCGAACACAAAAACACCTGTTTTACGGAAACGGAAAATGTCACGCCCACCCCTTTTGACCACCAAGTCTACCTCACGGGCCTAACAGCGCAAACACGTTATGGTCTCCTGATAGTTGCTCCCACCCTTTAAGGTCTCCCCACCTTACTCTCAGCACTGAAAATGTATTAGCCGAACACATAAATGCCTGTTTTACGGAAACCGAAGGAGCCACGCCCACCTTTTTCGACCACCAAGTCTACCTCACGGGCCTTACAGCGCAAATACGTTATGGTCTCCTGATAGATGCTCCCACCCTTTAAGGTCTCCCCACCTTACTCTCAGCACTGAAAATGTATTAGCCGAACACAAAAACGCCTGTTTTACCGAAACCGAAGGAGCCACACCCACCTTTTTCGACCACCAAGTCTACCTCAAGGGCATTACAACGCAAACACGTTATGGTCTCCTGATAGATGCTCCCACCCCTTTAAGGTCTCCCCACCTGACTCTCAGCACTGAAAATGTATTAGCCGAACACAAAAACGCTTGTTTTAGGAGAAAAAAAAAATGACCCTACTCATCAATCACATGACCCCTCACAGCAATCACATGACCACATTGATCAATCACATGACCACACCCACCGTGACATTCTGCTGTGGAAACAGGTTCAGGTACTTCTAGTGCTCCAAGTCCTTGCGTCTGGTAATGAGTTGCCCCTCCTAGTCCAGGGGGTCCACCACGCGCAGTTTGGGAGTTCTGAACACAATTACACAAAAAGATCAAAACATGGCCACAATATAGTAGAGAATGCACAATGTAAAATTAACAACAACAACAACAACAACAACAAACAATGTCTTAATATTATATTCTTATTTCTATCGTGGTCACTGATGTGACTGTATCATGCGCACACAAACACACACATTTACAGAAACATGTACACACATACATACAGTACAACCATCCGCCCACACATACATATGTAGCCTAGGGCAAACTCCATTAACTGTCTAGCTTTATCCACGACTATTCCTAAGAAGCCCCACCTACTTGCCACACCCACTTAATGAGTTGGCAGCAGAGTATTAGTTTTAATTTAAATCCAATCTCACACACACACACTAGAATCACGTGATTAGCACAAAAATAAAATTAAAAGTTAATTTAATTTAATGTTAATTTGAACTAATCATAAATTTATCATCATCAAAGGTGTAATTAAAAAAAATTGACTTCCCTCACACTCACCCACCTACCCACACACAACATACCTACTATCCTCCCCCCCCCCCCCCCCCCCCCCACACACACACAAACATTCCTCCCCTCCCCTACCCCTACACAGGCCGAAACACACCTATCCATACATATACACACATCGATACAAACACACAGCACCAAATATCTTATTAATCCTATAATGATATTCATAGCACACTCAGTCTCACCATTTGGAGGAAGTCCAGTTTATCAATAGGGAATGGAGATGAAGTCCTCCATATTGCACCAGTCATGTGACTACAAACACAATATACTAGCATTGTATCATCACACATACAATCTCCTCCTACACACTGAAATATCATCACACACATACACACTCTCCTCCTACACACTGAAATATCATCACACACATGCACACTCTCCTCCTACACACTGAAATATCATCACACACATACACACTCTCCTCCTACACACTGAAATATCATCACACACATACACACTCTCCTCCTACACACTGAAATATCATCACACACATACACACTCTCCTCCTACACACTAAAATATCATCACACACATACACACTCTCCTCCTACACACTGAAATGTCATCACACACATACACACTCTACTCCTACACACTGAAATATCGTCACACACATACACACTCTCCTCCTACACACTGAAATATCATCACACACACACTCCTCCAGCACACTGAAATATCATCACACACATACACACTCTACTCCTACACACTGAAATATCATCACACACATACACACTCTCCACCTACACACTGAAATATCATCACACACATACACACTCTACTCCTACACACTGAATATCATCACACACACTCTCCTCCTACACACTGAAATATCATCATACACACACTCTCCTCCTACACACTGAAATATCATCACACACATACACACACTCCTCCTACACACTGAAATATCATCACACACATACACACTCCTCCTACACACTGAAATATCATCACACACACACTCTCCTCCTACATACTGAAATATCACACACACACTCTCTCCTCCTACACACTGAAATATCATCACATACACTACCGCTAGTCACTCGTCACATAAAAACCATCATCACTGCCTCTAGTCACTGGTCTTATAAGAACTTCATCACTATTTCTAGTTAGGCTAAGAACTCGTAGTAAGTGGTGTAGGCACCCGAAGTCCCACTTAGACTATTGTTATTTCATGACAGAATGCTTTAAGCTAGGGATTGGTGGGAAGCACCGAAGAAAAAAAAGAAGAAAAAAAAGCACACTCAGTCTCACCATTTGTGGGATGTCGAGGAGTATGAATAGGGCATGGAGATGAAGTCCTCCATATTGGGTGTACCAGTCATGTGACTACAAACACAATATACTAGCATGACTATTCAACTACAAGAAGGAGTTACCTGCAGTGAAAGTTACAACTTTATAAACTTCAATATTTTGATGAGACATCCCATGAGACATTTCTATTGTCCCATGGGACAACTGACGCTGTGACTGGACAACACTCACTACTCATGCAAACACACACACTGTCTACATATTGAGTGGTCACATATTCACACACATACATGCAACTACACTCTGTGCCCCTGTCATCCCATTCACTAATTACCTATGCATTCCAGTATCTTCAGCTCCTGTGGAGAGACTCTTCAGTGTTGCTGGAATATTGCCACATGTGGAAGGATGCTGTATAAGTCATAAGTTGCTGGAAGAACTCATCTCTATCAAATACAACAAGTTCATAATAAAACAAACACTTTTACAATGAACTACACCTTACCAACATATCATTATACCAATCAATAATATTATACACAATCTTAACTCCTAAGGTTGGATTTTAATTATTGCCCGCCTGTAGTAGCACACGACAATTGGGTAAAGCTATAGAAACTCAGCCAAACTATCACACAAAGACTACTAACTAAAACAAAGGAAAAAAGACAAAAATATCTCCAGACTTAAACACGCTGACTCAGGTCTATCCACTATTCCCAGTATGCTCAAGATCCCTATCAGTACTCAGTCTCAAATTCAAACAAAATGATACAGAACTAAAGAACAAAGTGCAATTACAGAACATAAAACAGAACAAAATAAATGATACACAAAAGCAAGCTTAAGTATAGAGGTTATGTAGGAAGTGACGTAATAAATGTACACGCCCTACACGCGGCCATTTTGAGTGGCAATAGTGAAGCGCTTTTGTGCTGTTGGTTGTACGAACTGCTTTAAAAAAAGGCTCTGATGTTAGATGGATAGCGGTTGTAGGCTGGAAAGACCCGATACCTAATGAGTACACTTGGCTATGTAGCGATCATTTTGTATCAGGATGTTAATGTAACTATCCCTTGTCTCCTGTCGTATCGTAAGTGTTTGCATACATTACAAGCCCTCTAAAACGGAAAGCTATCGATGGCATGGGTTTAAAAGGAGTGCTGAAGTGAATAAAAGAAGAAGAGAAGACACAGTAAGATTAGAAGCTGCCAAAAGCCAGGTACAGCTCTGATGGTGAAGTTACTGTGAACCACACACAGGGATAATGAAGCAGATAAAGAAGATAAAAATAATGGAGTAGATAAAGAAGATATGAAGATTTCCAGGTGAACTTGTTTTAGCAGATAGAGGTTTTAATATTCATGAAAGTGCTGGTCTCTACTGTGTCAAGCTTCCACCATTTACTGGTGAAAAACCACATCTGACAAAAAGTGAAGTAGATTTTTCTCGTCAACTGTCAAGAGTTTAATTCATGTTGAACGAGTCATAGGCCTAATTTGTCAATAGTACATTATATTTGAATCAACAACACCAATCAACTTTATTATGACCAGTGAAAAAGAATGTATACTAGTCCAAAAGATAAAATAGCTAGTCATTATAAGTTGTGCACTAGGTAATTTATGTCCATCAGTTGTTTCACCTTAATTAAAACCATTCCCAATTTTTTGTTGTCACAATGTTAAATAATGAAATGTGAATATATAATATTTGGTTGGGGAGAAAATTATTCCAAAAAACATAGCTAATGAACTGTACAATAACAGAGTTTACTTAGACTTTTTCCCCATGCGATGACAGGATGGACATAGCCACTTTCCTTTGGGAATCCATTTCATCTTCAGGCACTTCAGTCGTATGAAACCATTTTGTTGGGCAGTTACTATTATCACAGCAGATCATCTTTCCAGACTCTGCTTTCCTGCAGTAGCACCATAATCTAATGGGACCTTCCATGGTCACAATATCAGAAGAAAAGCTAGAAGACAGATGGGATGAAATAACCGTTGCTTCTTGGTGAACCATTTACTAGCAAGGTGAGGTAGAAGCTCCGTCTCGATCAGTTCAATTAGTTTAATAAATGCAATGGGTTCATCCAAATAGTTAATTGAACAAAGGAGTTGCTGGAGGTACTGTAAGCCTTTGTGAGTGACGCACTGAACCAATTTAAGTGGGAATCAGAAACTGATACTGCTACACCCTTAACATTAGCTACCTAACCATTAATAAAATACATGTAGGAATCAAGACTTTTATAAGCTTTCAACGTTTCACCAGTATACTTACTACTCTATTCAATGAGGTGCCAAATTATATCTGGAAACTACTTCAGGCCATATTTATCCCTAGGATCTTCAATAAATCCTTCCTTTTAGCTGAGGTAAGGGTCTTCAGGCTTCCAGCTTAGATAACTTTCCCTGTACCGCATTTAAGCTTCGTCCAACGAGAAATAATAAGCAGAAAAGCCAAGTGAAGACACAATTAGCCCAGAATACGCCGCGCGCCACTCTACGTTTTGCCACTCAAAATGGCGACGTAGCAACTGTTGCTAAGTAAACGTCACTTCTACGTCACTTCCTGCATAACCTCTATAACAGATAAGAAAAATGAAAGCACAAAATAGTAAAGGAAAATAGAAAGAACTGAACAGAATGAGAGAGTTAAAGAACTAAATAGAATGAGAGTGTTACAAGTATGAGGAAATATTAGTTGAGGGGTGGGGCTGCTCCACCGCACACAAACACACATACACACATTCCTGTACAAACTGGAATAGAAGTACAAAGAAAGTTATAATACATTTCCTATGGTGATCAGTTATAATACATTTCCTATGGTGATCAGTTATAATACATTTCCTATGGTGTTCAGTTATAATACATTTCCCATGGTGATCAGTTATAACACATTTCCTATGGTGTTCAAGTTAAAATCAATCATTTAACAATAGTGTAGTTTTAGGCTCACTCGCAATTTGTGCTCAAGCACATCACTAGTTATACCAACGCACACACACTTCTATAAATACTCATGATACACACTAGCTCTCTTACTCTTTGATATTATATAAAGAAATTAAAAAAATAAAATAAAAATATATTGTGCTAAAGCATTTCTAAATTGCTAAACTTAGCACACCAAGTGCCACGAGGCAAGCGTCATCACATTCAGTAGAAGGCGATAAGGAAACCAAGGTTTTTTTAAAGGACAAGAGATACAGAGAAGCAAGAGAGATAGACAAAGGAAGAGAAGGGAATTCATGAGCTGACGAGAAGAATAAGAAATACTGAGATGGCTCAGGAAAAAAAAGAGCAAGAGAGGGAAACCATGGATAAAAATACTTTATGCTACTGCATTCCTAACTTGCAAAAGTTAGTGCATCAAGTGCCACTGTGTGGCAAGGTGCTTGCTAGTTTATAATATCATTACTACTACTAGAAGTTACTAGTACCAACAGTATATTACAATTTATTTTCAGCCTTCTTTACATTGGTTAGCATAAACTCACAACTATGACAAAGAAGAGTCTTGCAGGGCAGTTGATTATGTACATCCATAGTAGATCGACTTCTTCAAACGGCTTTAGCACTGGATGCAGCCAAAACTTTGAAGTTTTTTCCTCTACCAAGCACCTCACACGCATAGCAGCAACACGATCCTTTCCTAATTAGCAACCTGCAGCAAGCAGCGAGCTAAGGTGGGCGAATCCAGTAAAATACAGTATTTTAGGTGGGGTCCAGTCCGGATATTTAAAGTAGGAATCTAAGTAGCAAAGGCAGGGAGGCCTCCATTCTTGAAGACGGCGGCAGGAAAAGATTATGCATGGCGGAAGGTCAGCCTCAACTTCCTAATGAGGTGAGCGCCAGCCGTAGCTACTGAGTTGGGTTTTCTAGAAGTATTGGCTAGTAACCAAATTATCGTTTGTTCACTAAAACCAGTTTTGTCTACCAGATCAGTGTTTGTTTGTTGTCTGATTGCAAGATTCAGTGTTTGCTAATTTATTAGATCCAGTATTTATGTATTTGCTGAATTCATTATTAGATCCAGTGTCTATTTATCTAATTACTAGATCCATATCTAATCAGGGATGTAGATAACTTTTACAAAGTGAGAGGAGCTATGTTAGATACCAGTACAAATAAGCAGCATAGACTAAAAGTGTTTGATTCATTTGACAAAAAAAAGCTTCTACTTTGTCTTTTTTATCAATCCAATTCACTTAATTGAATGAATGAGTGGGTGTGGTCAGGTGGGTGTGGCTATAATGGCCACACCAACTCAATTTGTCTTCCTTACTCCTCAGTCCACTGGTGTTTTTTTGTACAATTCATTAGCTCTAATTGGAACACACACACACCATCTGTTCTTTTTGTAAACATTGACAAACTTACATCCTTGTTTGATGATTCTTTTGTGCAGCCATATTTAGACATTTGCAGAACTGAAGCTTCTTTCAATTGTACTATTTTGTTACTTGTATTGTAAGAGTGAGCTTGCCACCAACCTTGATAGTATCAGAGTAGAACTCTTTCCCAACTGCATCCAAGTGTAGGTCAGGACAACAGACCTCAATCAGTAAACTCTAGACAAGTTCAAAATAAGTCAACTAAACCACCAGTGGTTTTATAAGCTGTTGTTGTTTGTTTTGTTTTTTGTAGTTAAGGGCTCAATTAAGTCACTTGTGCAAGCATTGCTTGTGATAGCTCCTTAAAATGATTTTCTAGCTTTGTGCCACAGTGAGGGCAAGTGATTTAAGTCAAAACTAAGGTGTGGGCAAAAACTACATTTCAATAAATCCAATTAGAAAAATAGTTGAGAATTATTATTATTATTTTTTTTTTGTTTTGCAATAGTGGACATGTTTTGTGCATATTTTAAACCTCTCTTTACTTTCCAGTCTCTGGTGCCTTTTATGAGCATGCCCAGACATGAGTTCCCTCTCTCTTTTTTATTCTCCAGATACCAGTGCCTTTATGAGCATGCTCAGACATGACTTTCCCTCTTTTTTTCAGATGCTGGTGCCTTTTATGAGCATGCTCAGACTTGACTTTCCCCCCCTTTTTTCCAGATGCTGGTTGATGCCTTTATGAGCATGCTCAGACATGAGTTTCCCTCTCTTTTTTTTATTTGCTGGTGCATTTTTATGAGAGGACTCTCATGCATTGCTTTCCCTCGTTTTTTCCTATAGTTTGTAATTGTCTATTTTACTTTTGCTATTTGAAGTCTAGTTTGTTCCAGAAATACAGTAAGTTGTTTATTTATATTGCTGTGCTTGTTATTTACAGTTTCTTACAGTGTTTATAAAAATTGTATGCTTGTGTATTTTAATGTTGTATGTTTGTATTTAATGTATGTTTATGTGTTGGAAATTTTTATACACATGTAGCACAGTGACTATCCTAAGCAAATTCCAAACAGTCATAGAGAGTAAGCAGCTTTTTCTTCAGCATTCTGTTACTGTTTTGGCTTAGTTTCAATACTGCTTTGGCTTAGTTTCAATACTGCTTACATAAAACACTAATAAAATTTGTCAAACTTTTCTTTCAATTTACTGCTAAAAGCTAGAAAATCTTCCACAGGTATATCAGCAAGCTAAAGCCTTATACTCCCAATTCAGTACTTTTGGATGACGCACAAACCAGCTCATACAAAAATCTTGCTTTATTTTTGACTAAGCAGACAGACTTAATTTCTGACAAACACACCACTCTAACCAGGTTCCCACTTGGTAGCTCTTTGCCAGACAGTAGTTCCTCTAATTTTTAAAATTATCTAACTACGAAACATCAGTAGTTAGGACGTGATACCATAAGTCTCTGACAATGTGATAACATACACTCTGACGATGTGATAACATATTCTCTTACATTGTGATAACATACTTTCTGACAATGTGATAACATACTCTCTGACGATGTGATAGCATACTCTCTGACAATCTGATAGCATACTCTCTGATGATGTGATAACATATTCTCTTACATTGTGATAACATACTTTCTGACATTGTGATAACATACTCTCTGACGATGTGATAACATACTCTCTGATGATGTGATAACATACTCTCTGACGATGTGATATCACAGTCTCTGACGATGTAATATGGTAGTCTCTGACGATGTGATAACAGTCTCAGTCGATGTAATAACATTCTCTAAAGTTGACTTGTCTGTTTTTATCTGTACTCTTTTTTTATCTTTGCACTCACCGGTCGTTATATTAAATTGAATTCAAAACTTTTTTTCTGGCTAAAATACACAGAAAAAAAGACTTTTCTTTTTATTGTATGTTTGTGTGTGTGTTTTTTTAGTAATGTGGCTAACTACATTATATTTAGGTTATGTTTATGTAAAAAAAGATACTTTTCTTTATTGTACGTTTGTGTGTTTATTTTTTCTATTTCAGTAATGTTGCTAACTCTGTTATTTTTAATGTCACATTATGTTTATGTATGTAAGCATTGTAGGAAAGTGTATGTTTGTGTGTTTGTATGTTATAGAGTTAGTATTGTTAGTATGCATGTCCATTTCTCTATATGTGACAGGCTCTGCGAAAACCAGGCATTTCGAGCAAAAATTGAAATTGAGATATAGGCTCCAGAACTAAGTCATCCGCAAAAATTCTTTTATTCTCCTATTTTTGTTTTTTTCAGAATTAGTCTTAGTGACCCTTACTCTAAGTCTATGCTAAATTTCAAATGTCAAAACAACTTAAAAGACCTCGAGCGTGCTGTGGAAAGACAAGCTACTTTTTATTCTCTCTCGTTCTTGAAGTACAATAAACGGGGAATGGGTGGAGTTTCAAACAAGCAGCTAAAAAAAACGGCATAGCTTTGAGACTATTGCATGCAATCTACAGCTTACCTCTGGCTGAAAGTTTACTCCTACACCGAGTAGGTAGCCAAGGATTCCGACAAGACAGGCTCCGAGACGCTCTGAAAGCTAAAAAGAACTCTACGCAAAACTTCGTTAGTTGCCGTTAAAAAGCGGCTGCACAATTTAATTGCGTATGCGGAGTACGCCGTTAAGTATACGGAAACGTTAATTATACCGGAAGTGGAAATTCAATTTATGTTTTCACGATTTCTAGTTCAATTGCTTTGCTGAATACAGCCCAGTTCAACTGCCAGTTTCTGTGCGAGTCAGAGGTTTTACCCTCCAGTATTTTAGCACTAAGTTGAGATAAATTGTAGCTTTTTATTATTAACATAAAAAACTCATTTTTTTTGGTTTGCCAGAAATGCCTGGTTTTCCCAGAGCCTGTCACATATGTGTTTATCTACAGTTTACAAATTATGTTTATATGGCATATTCATTGTTTATATTGGAATCAATGTGTTTGTGTGTTTGTTTTTAATATGTATTTGTTGATCAAACATGAAGTCCGTGTGTTTATATGCATAAATAATTAATGCTTTTTGTTTGTTTGTTTACTTGTAATTTAAATATATATTTTTATTTATTTGCATTTAGAGAGATCTCCATCCTCAAGCCTCACTTCACTGGGAACACTGCCATACCTGGAGTGAGGATGTCCTGCCTGACCAATGTGCAGTACTACAGGATACTATAATAATACTGGATGTTAATGACACACTTCACATCTCTACTGACCTTCACTCATGGACTACTACTAGTGCACCATATGAATGCTCGTCCCTAACTACCTACCAGTCTAAGTTTGTATTGGTTGGTGGAGTGCATCTCTCCACTTGGGAACTCACTAACTCTCTGTTCACTAGTACTACTGGTCTAGACTGGAAGACATCGCTACGTGCCATGCCTACTCGTCGCTACTGGCCATCATCAGTTAGTGGAGGATCACCAGAGGTCCTGGTCGTGGCTGGTGGGAGGGGCTCACATTACAAGGACTTGGACGTAGTGGAAGTTCTACTCAACGACCATTGGACGACTGCAGACTCACTTCCTTCTTCATGCAAGGACATGCGATCAACATTCCATGAAGGCAACTTCTACTTCACAGGAGGAGAAGGCAAGGAAGAGATTCTATTTATATGCACTTTAGAGTCCCTCATAGCATCTGCTAGTAATGGCAGGAAAACTCCACTAACAATATGGAGGACAGTAACCACATCTACTCACACTGAAGCTATCGCCTCTTCCTTATCGAATCTAATTGGCATGGATGAATATTCTAAGGTTAGAATTTATTCCAACAAGACAGAGAAGTGGATTGAGACTACTAGTGAGGGAGATGGACCAGGTCATGAGTATAATAGAGGATACATAGCTACTGCAGTCTTGTCTACTGGACAGTTACTGGTTGCTATTGAAGATGGAGTATATAAAGTAACTCTGCCAGGTTAGTGTATGCAAATAGCAGCTTCTCTCTAGAAGAAAGTATGATATGTAATTATTAGCTGAGAATGTCTGAGCTAAATTGCAGCTGGTGCACTGGCAGCTGCTTCTACTGGCTTAGCTCCAGGCTATAAAACCAGCTGCCCACACTCCTATTGCTGGAGCCAGCTGAGGGTAGAAGCATAGGAGTGTGTGGGTTATTGTAGAGTAAAACCTGTGCAACTATATCACTTGTAATTATAGGGCTACTGTAAACTCACAGCTTTAGGAGTAACAATCAAGTGCTACTTCATTAGCTAGAAGTCACTACTTAAGGTACCAATGCACAGGAGTATGTGAGCTATTACCAGTGTGAATAATAAAAGTTGTGTCTGAAGTCATTGGTGTACATGCATTGGGGCAGTTACATAGTTTAAGAAATGGGACATTTTATTTGGAAACCACTTCATTTGAGCAAGAAATCCCAGTGTCTGTATCAAGTTTTGTGTTCAAAGTAGTAGTCTATTTACTATCAGTTCTCCAAAAAAATGGACTTATTTTTTATTTTATGCGATAGATGACTACAAGTATGAAGAAGCATACAAACACTTCATTGTTTCCAAGGAGGTTCTGGAGCTTCTGTCTTTAAAGCTTATGTTTCTTGGTCCGCCACGACATGGCAAGACTACAACTCGCCGTCGCATTACGAAAGAGATCATAGATCTTATGTCTGCCAAAGAAGAGGAACAGATTCATGGCAGTACAGGCACAGTGGAGTGTTGCTCTAATATGCTAGTCCAAGGCACATCTGATACAACTACACCAGATAAGGGAACAAACTGGACCATTGTACAGAATCTCACTGAGGAAGCATCTCTACTTCTTCATAGTCTTAGAAAAGGTCTGGAGACTAAATTCACTTCTGAGGCTGCAGCTCGTCCCCATGGAGATATTGCAACAATGGCAGAGGTCAGTCAGGCTAGCAGTACAGAGCAGTCTCACCTTGTGGAAAAACTACCAATGAAGAGACAAAAGAAATCCTCACCTCTCTCACCAACGCATGTCCAACTAGCTGATGAGGTGGTAACATCACAAGATTATTCTGAAATTGCTGCCATATATGAGAGAGTTTCAAGGCAACCACAGTTTGCAGAAATTATGAAGCATTCTTTCAAAGCTTTCTTGAGAATGGAGGACACTGGAGGGCAGCCTGAGCTGATGGACATGCTACCAGCACTCACCATAGGACCTGGCCTCTACTTACTGTTCTTTAGCTACAAGTTCAAGTTAGATGAGGAGTATCGAGTCTTTTATCAGAGAGCTTCAGGAGAGACAACTGCACCAGAGAACTCTGAGTTTACTCTGCAAGAGATGCTTTTGCGTACCCTGGCCAGTGTGTCTTGTTTCAGTTCCTCCGCCCATCTTCAACCTCTACCAGGAGCAGACAACTCGCTCATCATTGGTGAGATACTCAAGTCCTCCAAGTCAGTAGTGTATATAGTGGGCACTCACAAAGACCAAGTTTCTGAGGAAGACATCGCTACAGTTGACTCACAGCTTCAAAAGGTGGTTCAAGACACAGACTTCTACGAAAATGGCATAGTGCAGTTCTGCTCACAAGACAAGCTTGTTGTTTCTTTGGACAACATGAAAGGCGGAGTAGAAGAAATCCATCACTTGCACCAGCTACTGGAGAATGCCATGGAGAAACACTTTAAGAAGCTGAAGATTCCAGCTGTGTGGCTTCTGTTCAGCTTGTGTCTTCGCATGAGAGAGGTGAGGACAGCCAGCATGGAGACCTGCTTGGCCTTGGCCAATGCCTTCAATATGACACCCTATGAGACTAAAGTAGCTCTGTGGTTTCTTCACCACCATGCCGGTGTTCTGATGTATTTCCCCAGTGTGCCTGGTTTGGAAGACCTGGTCATCATAGACACCCAGGTAGTGTATGACAGTATCACTGGTGTCATTCTCAAAGCCATGAGCTTTGATAGCGTAGGTCAGGCTAAAGCCAAGAGATTCAGGAAGACAGGTCGATTCACTATGAAAGATTTGAAATCAGCTACATCCAAAATTTCAGGAAATGTCATTCCACCAGAGCAGCTGGTAGCTTTGCTTGCATATCTTCACATTATAGCTGAGATTGTGTCAGTTGAATATTCTAAGTCAGTCTTAGAAGAGGAGAAAGAGTACATCATACCTTGCGTGTTAGAAAACACGAGTGCAAAGGAACTTGACCTATTCCACAAAGAGTCCTGTAGGTCATGTTTGGTGGAGCCTCTGTTGATGTACTTCAGTAGTGGGTTTACTCCTATGGGACTCTTTTCTGCTTCCATGGCTTGTCTCGTATCTAACAAGTCCTTCACTTTCATCAGATACGGTGTCAAGAAAAACATGGTGACCTTTTTGTACGGATCCAATTTACTTCGTGTAACATTTGTATCTCGATCTAAATATTTTGAAGTTGTAGTTTCATGCGATCCTACAATCCTAGACTCCATTCATCATGAATGTACTGCTTTAAAACAAGAAATAGAGGACACTCTAAAGAAGGCCAGTTCCAGAATGAACTACAGCAGTTACATGGACTACCAGTTTGCCTTTGACTGTCGTTCACATGAAGGAGGGAATCATCTCGGGATTGTTGATGGAGTGCACTCTGTCCCCAAAGTCATGAAATGTCTCTTCAATCCAGACAACCCACAAGCAGTTGTACTCACCAATAGACACCTCATTTGGTATGGACAGGTATGTAGAAATAGACTATGTATTCTGACTTGTATTTACTAACTCTCATTTATTTTGTATTAGAAATACGAAAAGAAAGATCCTGCAGTAGAAATCTCTGAAAGTAAGTCAAGTTGTTATTTGTATTTAGCTAGTATTATTGAAAATGTTTTATTATTAGGTGGCAACAACTTGAGTATATTTCTGAGAGTGTATCCTGACTTGGTTCGCTCAGTGACGCCTTGTGTTATGACAGTAGCTGATCACTGCTACAGTATTGGACTCATATCACGTTATACCAATAGACAACTTTGTCAACGTAGAGACCTGATTGATGAAGACAAAACAAGGATTCTCTTAGACTACATTCGTGAAGTCTTTTCATCTGAACATGCAGCTCTCAAGGATTTTGTTACTGTATTGTACGAAACAGAATGTAATGATGTGGCAGATAAAATACAGCAACAGCTCCAGTAAGTTTACTGTTATTGTTGTAGTATTGTATTAATGTTTTGTTTTTGTAATAGAATTGGGGATTGAAGTCTGTCAAGACTACTTGGACATGCAATTGAACAAGTTTTATATATCACAGTTGGTAATGTATCCCATATTTCAAATTGGACATTGAATTTGCACATTGTCAAAGTTTTAATTTTTGTTGCAACTCTAAATTTTCATTAAAAATATAAAATTAATTATTAGCCTTATATAATAGCATACTAAGGTAGCTAGTGTAGGTTTTCAAGTGCACACTAGAGTCAAAATCACTGGACATACACACACATACACATACACACATTGGTTAGTTGAGTGAGGGCTAGCATGGAGTCATTCTCATCTGATGTATACAATTGGAAGGGAAGAGGTATGAGGTAAGGGGGGAGGTGAAGAGAGGAAAAGGAAAGACCCACAGAATTCATCTCACTGACTTCCAGTAAGCTGGCCTATAATATCCTCTAACTTCAATTTCTCTGTTTAACACAGTACCTATGATAAAATCAAACAACATACACATGCACACACATACTTACATACACACACACACATATGCACACATGCACACAATCTTTGTACATCATTTTTCATAAACATACACACTTCACACTTCCCTACACATCACTTAATACCCACATACTCATACTCCTCACCAAATACTACTTAGGATATGCTCCAATAGCACAGTGGTGAGTCACCACCTGCCACTAATCCACACAACCTACAACATCAATGGTAGCTGAGATTGGTAGATAAACTACTGAACAACCTAATATTGTCTTCAAAACACTTGTTCAAGTAGTCATGATGATAATAATAATACATAGTAATAATAACAATAATAATAACAACGAAAATAGAAATAACAATAGTAATTATAACAATTTTTGTAGAGTCATGAAAATATTTAGCCACATGAAAATGACTGAAGTCATGACTATGAAACAGAGTGTCAGATGAAAGCTCAGACAAACTATTACAAATTGCTAACATACTTAAAAAATAATAGAATATTCAATACAAATTTGCTATGAAGAAACATCAAACCTTTAGCAAACCCTCAAAAACTACTTTTGTGAAGAAAACTCTTTTTTTTTTTTTTGCTAATTCATTTATATTTTACAGCTGCACAGATACATGGATTTAGTACTCACAGATTTTGAGGTACATAGCAGCTGCAATCTGACTGGCTCAGGAATGACCTCTATTAAAAAAAATCACACTAACACATACACACAAACAAAAACCCTCCCTCCTCTAAACATCAATAACACAATTAGAAGAGGAAACATTTTTATGGCCATGAGCATCATAAGCAGCAAATAGATTATAAGTGAGATTAATAGGTAACTGTAGTTATGGCTAACACTTACAAAATATTTACACCTCAACCTGTAACCTCTTATGCACATCTAAGAATGGGTCTTTACTATCTTGCTGTACCACAACTACTCTTCACACACACTCACATTTACACACAAACATAGTTTGACATACACAAATACTCTCTCTTTTCTGAATTAAAATTAATACTATTATAATTCTTTATTATAATTCTTGCTTTAATCTTCTACCCAACTTTTGTTCAAGCCTCACATTACTTTACAAACTTTACCCACTTTACCCACTTCTCACCTGATAGTCACCCTACCCTCCATTCATTCTGTATCATTATGCATGATTTATTTAATTTGTGTAACAGTTATACACACATGTTCATGCAAACAGTTATATTCTCCACTCATGCTCACCTTTCCTCATCCCACTATTTAAATAGAACCTTGCATCATTTCACTCTCTCTGTTGTTGTTTTTCCTAAAGATAGTTTTAGTTAAGTTTGACTGAGCTATTTTTGCGCATAGCTGGCTTTACAACCCAGCTACAGTGGGCAATCCATTATCACTAGTGGGTTTACACAACAATTCTCACCCACAAACAGTGGGCACTGAGTTACTCAAATAATATAATAAAATAAACTTGTCACAGACTTCCTTCCACAATATTTTATTTGTTTGCAAATGTAACTTTAAAAAATAACTTTAGACATACATATGTAACCCCTAACAACCAAAATCCAAAATGTTTAAAAATAACTCACATTTTATCTTGTTAATAATCATGGCAGTCAAGTATTGATCAATAATTACAATCTCTTGCCAACTTCAACATGCCTTGACTACAATTACACACAACATAAAAACTGAGAATATCATCCTTCACACATACATGTAGTTTAGTTTTCATGGCTTATGTAACATAATAAGGAAAACCATCCACACAGTCTTATCACACTTCAAGAAACTTTAACATTTATCAGAAATAATTATTATGGCCACTAATAAAACCCTCTAAAGGTACTAAAATTATGACTTAAGAATTCACCTTTTGCTAGAGAACAAAAGCACACCTGATCTTTGCACACTGTAATTGGGGGTACATTGTCAAACAGCTGCAATTTTTTTGAGATTTATGACCTATTGTGCAGAATGCAGTGAAGCCCTAGATTGACCTTACTATAATTTACTAAGACTAGTTAAATAATTATTACTCATACAAAAAGCAAAAGCACATTGTAGTGAAAGTCATTACATTATTAGAACTATTACACCATGTTTTATTATTCTTATTTCTAAATTAGGTTTACATGTTTATATATTTACATTACTGTTTTGTTCTCTGTGTATTTTCCCATGTTTATTTTATGTTTAACCACTCTTATCTAATTACAATCGACCTTTGTGTTCATTTATATTTCTAGCTGTGATCCTGTGGCCTTCAGTTACCCTGACTGACCCAGTTCCCTCACACACATACACACGAACAAACAACTCTCATTATTGCCCTTTCTCTCTAAACAAAAAATAAAATAAAGTTAATATATGTACAAGGAAAAAATATGGCCAAACCTAAAATGTGTCACATTGTCCTCTCACATCTAGAATGATAGTACATATGTACTTGTGGTTACACAACTAACAGCTACTTATTCATTCCCCCTAATTTTGACCCTAATTAAATAGCCACTGAAATGACAACTATGATGTGATTGTTTCATCCTTATTAGGAATCACGTGTACTATAATAACTTATATAATAATGTAGCACTAAATAATTATAGGATACACCCATAACTTCATAATGATAAACAGCATTAGTTAGTGTGTGTGTTTTTATGGTGATCGACAAGCTTTCTTACCTGTTATATGCTCATTATTAATCTTGATGTCTACAGTCGGGAAAAAAAAAAGTTCATTATACACATATACACACGCACACAACAACGACAACTTCAAATTTTTAACTAGTACACACAAAGGTTTTATGGTTTGCATAACAACCACAGTTTAAACACACTTCAAAAAGTTTAGAACATTAGTTAGAAAATTATTATGAAGAAACATCCAGCCATTAATAAAATACTCAAAAAGTACTTAAGGTGGAGTTGTAAAGGAAACTCATTCTTTGCTAATTCATTTATCTTATCTTCTACAGCTAACAGCTGCTTTAGGAGCACCTAGGTACATAACAGCTGCAATTTGACTGGCAGTTGGAATGACCTCTCATCAAGATGACCTTTGAGCAGGCTGACCTCACTATAATTTTACCTGAAAATAATTAATGCACATAAAAGATCACACAAACACATACACACAAACAAAAATCCTCTCTCCTCACTTTCTTTCTGCACCACAATTAATTTATCTTCCACACAAACACATATTCACACCACTATCACAACACACCCCACACACACCACACACACATATAGACACACCCCATGTGGTGTGTGTATACAATATGTATGTACACAAATACTCTCTCTTTTCTAAACAAAAATTATTACTATTTCTTATTGAAACAAAGCTCACTCAGTCTATTCACATAGCTGCAGTCTATTCACATAGCTGCAATTTGGGCAACATTCTCAAACAGCTACAATTTGGGAGCTTCATCATGACCTCTCATGCAGAATGACCTCTAGACTGACCTTACTATAATTAGCTGAACATTTACTGCTCACACAAGACAGACACAAACACATACACACAAACAAACAACTCTCTAATTTTGTCTAATTTTGTCTTCTCTCCTAGCAAAAAATGAAATGAAATAAAAATAATACACAAGGAAAAAAATATGGGCATAATTTTAATTAGAAGACTCAATAATAATGAAATTTCTGGGTAACTATGGTTATAGCTGAAGCTTACAAGAAATTTACACCTCTAACCACAGACCACTAAAATGTGTCACATTGTCCTCTCACATCTAGAATGAGAGTACATATGTACTTGTTGTTACACAACAAGCAATTCTAACCCACTTATTTATTCCCCCTTCCTGACCCTAATTAAATAGCTACTGAAATGACAACTATGCTGTGATTGTTTCATCCTTATTAGGAATCATCAGTATGTTATAATCACTATGAAGTCATGGGTGACAGTGGACTATAATAACTTATATAATAATGTAGCACTAAATAATTATAGGATACACCCATAACTTCATAATGATAAACATAGACAATCAGCATTAGTTAGTGTGTGTGTTTTCATGGTGATCGGCATGTTCATTATTAATCTTGATGTCTAGTCGAAAAAAAACAGTTCAAATCATGACACACACAAACTCTCCTCCTACACACTGAAATATCATCACACACACATATAAACTCTCCTACACATTGAAATATCATCACACACATACACACTCTCCTCCTACACATTGAAATATCATCACACACACACTTTCCTCCTGCACACTGAATTATCATCCCATACACTTCTATAATTCAGTAGTAATATTAAAATTATTTTGCAGAGGAAGTTCATAAACTGTCAGATAGCAGATGAACAGAATTATGAATAATTAAGTTATCCAACTTCTTTGTGAATTCAAATCTGGATTTGTTGATTGACAAGAATACAGCTTTCTAATGGTGTAAACCCTGGATGAGTAGCTGTTTTGGTTCAAAAGATATTCAAGTTATTTTCTGGCCAACTCAACTTGTACAGACTATAGACCTAACCAGCCTCTGGTTTTAGCTAGGGCAGCTGCTTCATTGTGAGAGGTGATGGTGTTATTACCACAAACCCATTAGTGATATGACCAAATAAGGTCATACTGGAACTGGAGTAAAGTACACTATAATAACAATAACAGAAAATATTAATATCAGGCATTGCTAGTTGTTTTTTTCTAACTACACCTTTATTAAACCCTCAACTATGACCATAACCTCCCTCTTCTATTTCCAGCTAATTCAACTCTAGTTCAGTGGTGGCGGAAGCATTTTTTCATTGGTCAGGCAAATTCATACCTTCTATTTTCATAGCTCATTTTGTATCAAAGGAACAATGTTATTAAAATTTGAATTTGAAATAATAAATGAAAATTAATGATTAGCTCAAGTTAAAATGATCCAAAAATTCTTCCTGCGCTCACTTCCACTAATAAATTCATGTTTGCAACTTAACTGACTTCTCTGGACAGTACTGCTCCAGTACGCTACCGCTGGAGTCGCCACAGGATGCCATACCAGTTCAGGTCGAATTCAACTGGTAAGTATCGTTATATACAGTTCTATTCTATAAATATCACTGCGCATGCACATGAAATATAAAGAACAAGAGCCGACGTAGAGCGGTTAAGTATATAGTCTCGCTGGCGAGACTGAAATAGTCACGCAGTTATGAAAAAGCAGTTATGAATAAATTGGTCAGGCACTTATGAAAAATATTGGTCCGGCACTTGCCGGGTCTGCCGGGCCAGTTCCGCCGCCACTGTAGTTACACTGCTTGCCTCTCTAAGTTAAGTTAAACTTACCCCCCCCCCCCTCCCTC
>WLWD01003472.1_pt1 | contig 67823 bp, 37 predicted proteins | sample 6712731 | NCBI WGS metagenome assembly WLWD01 (sample SAMN12718690, study PRJNA576275) | sponge metagenome | isolation source: marine sponge | host: Mycale hentscheli | place: New Zealand: South Island, Marlborough, Capsize Point | collected 2014-11-01 | reverse complement strand
TGATGTAACTCAGCATCCATGCCATTAACTCAGGGAAAAATTGGAATTCATATTTGGATCTACCTGGACTATTAGGATATTTGCAGGGATGCCCATTCCCCGGTTGGCCCAGTGATGCAATACTTAAATACCAATCACTTAAAGTGATACAGTTGAAAATATATATGATAAGAATATCTACAATTTATAATATATATATATATAATATTTATTACACGAGTCAGCATAAAAGATGGGGAGCTATTTCATGAGCATGTGTAAGTATTATTACAAGCCAAATACAAGTGTGAGAGTGAGATGCCACTCTCATATTCTTCCCACATACATATGTGTTACAGTTGAAATAATATAACACATGTATAATAATGTGCACAATAGCTGAGACATTTGCTATAAATTTTCAGGAAGACAATTTTTAATGCAAAATATTCATTTTCTCCCACTATAAATAACCATATCCACATGCACGCACATGTATGCATGCATGTACACATGCAAGTATGAAAGAAGATATTAAGTAATTAAAGAGTTTATTTAATAATCAAACAATGTGAAGAAATATACTCACAACCACTCACCGTCTGGAATGACACTCAGGCGTATGTAACTGGTAGACTCGTAGTTGACCCAGTCAAATCCAACCTTGACAGCCACTCGCAGCAGAAACGACGCATAGTAGCTCATTACCTGAATCTTCACACTTCGACCTATATACACGTGTGCAGGTGACAAAGAAATAAAAACACCTCAGGTAAATATTCAGTTTTGTAAAGCCAAACTTGTGAAGACACAACAAGGAAACAACTTTGAGCTCCCACCCACACACTAACAACACTTGACCTAGATCATTCTGCGGTCAAGTATTCCTCAGTACCACTGGCAAGCCAGATGTTATTATTACTAGTGGTGTGCTTGAGCACAAATGGCGAGCAAGCCTTAAACCACACTATTGTTAAACGATTGATTCTAACTACTAACACTCAAGCTACTAAAATAAAGTCGAGTTTTTAAATTACGTATATACGGTAAAGGGGATTCAATGCCATAGTAACCGCTCCCCGCAACTGCTTGAAAAAGAAGCAACAAAATCAAGTCACGTTATTTAAACTTTTTCTTTGTGTAGTAGTTGTAATGCACAATACTTTCACACAATTGAACATACCTACACAAGACTTACCTTCGTGGTTAGTCTAGTGGACAATGAATTTTGCTTTGAGTTTTAACTGCACCCGCAAAAGAATTCAAAGTGGTAAACAATTCAATTTCTAGGGTGATACGGGGTAATGATCGCTAAACCAAAGGATTCTGTTTAGTGAAGTTTGGGACGGGGTCGAACACGGAGCGAACACAAAAATATGCGAGGGTCAAAGTACAAAATGACATATGTACGTCTAAACATATATATAAACAAACAAAACATCCCCGATTTTCATACCCCTGAGTGTCTCGCTCGCTTCGCTTGCTAATTATTATTATTATTATCATTATTATTGCTTGTATTGAAGCAGCTTCTCCTTTTCTATGGCCAATAATAATTATATTATGTAATATAAACTTGATATTAAATCAACCAAGAGAATAATAGAAATTATTATTATTATTATTATTATTATATAGTTAATTGCGGTTGTTTGTCCTTTTTTATTTGAAAGCATAAAGAGAATGAACAGGATATTATTATATACAATAGCCAATGTGGAGTAGAATGGCAAGTGATGGTGAGATTCTGCCAAAATAGCCATGTATTTCTTTTACCTCTCTATTGCAGCTCATTAAACCTCCATGTTAGACTATTGTTTCCCTAACTGCCGGCAGTGACCGCCACCCAGTGGCACTGGTTATGCTTCTAATACAAGGGAATTGGGGAATAACCTATTCGAAATTTATTTGTCAATTTCACCATTAACAGAATTATTACTCAGCGACGGGTGGACATGTTGGGCCATTAGAAGTCTAAAAAGGATAAATATTGAGGTCTACTACCAGATACCAAAATATCACTGCGTCATTTTTTTAACGAACAAACAACATATTTTAAGGTTTTAATATAGCTTAATTAACTAGAAATACAATAACAACAACAATTTATCATAAATTAATGTATCTTTACTTCAGCTGAATGGATTTTTCCAATACATAAAGTTGGAATGTTCTACTACGACTGAAAGTTTCCAATTCAGCTACATTATTTCATTCACTTGTACAATCCTTAAATAATATGTACATTCCTAAACGAGAAATTACATATTCAATTAAAAGTACAAGTCTTGAGTAGTTACTCATAAATGTGGTTAGAACAATAGTATTTTGCCCAAAAAAAATTGGACTGACTTTTAAAAAAAAAAAAATTTTACATCAGCTCTTAGACCCTTATCTGCAGTATTACATGTAATTCATTCTGATGCAAGATAACTACCAATTATGATCACTAATTACTATCTCAACTTTCTCACCCTCATAATGTAGAGAATTGGAATCACTGTCATTTCCAGAATATTCTGTCCATGCTTGCAGGACTACAAGTTTGGAGTTGTACCTTGCTTTAAACTCTGCAGCCAGGGAGTTAAGTTTGCTTTGCAATCTGGATGTCATTAGTCGGGCATCTGCACTACGAAATACGATATCGCGGTTGGCATTGGTGACGAGCCCTGTCATGAATAACCTCGAATTCCTGGTGACTCTTAGTCGAATCGGCCTGCATTGCTCAGATTCAGGACGGTCGGGATAGCTTCGTCCAAGGCGGAATATCCTAGGTACAGGATCCCTAGTGTACAAGAAGTTTCCTCTGCTGCTAGTTTGCTGTCTGGTAACTTGGCAGGTAAGAGTACAAAGTAAGACGACCATTAACACCGCCAGTTCGAAGCCGTTCGCCATCATCTACGCGCCTTTACAGGTTAGAGGCTACCGGGTAAACAGCAGAGGTTATTCCCATTATGCCCTTCAAAGCTCGGAGAACCCGTTATATACGCACCGAAGTGCAGCGTTTTAGGTATTGGGGAGCCGGCTAAAGCCGTCCCCAATATGAGAAAGCCACACCTCCGGGGAAAATGCGTGGATTTCATATTTGCGCGCACAAAAAGGGACGGCACCGTCAGAACGGTGCTGCTACCACGACACAGTAAAAAAAAACAAAAAAAAAACGAACAAACTGAAACACACACATGGATTACACATACATGCACACTCACAGACATGTACACTCACAAACATGCACACACACACTCATGAGCTAAAATTTTGCACTTTTGGATGGTTGTAGAATTGTTGTGAGTTACTCTAGCAACCAACGCGCCGATGTTGTCATAGTTGCAATGACGACCACTAGTAGTCCGCTTATTGGGCGCCAAGAAAAATTAAAATGGAAGTTACCTCTGAATATACAAGTCACCTATTTACAATTATATACTTAATTGGTAGTCCATTGTGCTTTCAGGTACTTGCCCAAGCTAACTCAACTACATTTGGAGACAAGTGCAACCATACTACTATAATGGAAGGTCCTATAAGGACACCAAAAGCAATTGCAAATTGCTCTATATTATCTATCAATGGTACAGCAGATTACAGATATACTTTGTTGAATGGAAGCTACAATGGCATACAGATATTTAGAATCAGTGAAGTAGGTGTTGTTTATCAAGAATCAGAAGTAGACAGAGAAAAAGTGTCTTACTTTTTAATTTTTATCTATGTTACATCTTCTGATGGGAAAAATAGCTCAGTACAACTCAACATTTTTGTTGATGATATAAATGACAATCCTCCAGTAATTTTTGGAAATAATACTTTACCGTCAATCTCACTATCACATATAATGGGACAAAGTAGTATAGAATTTCAAATTATGGCTCAAGACATTGACAGTGGTGAAAATTCTATATTAGAATACACACTGACATACACCCAGCATTACATCAACGGTCTAGCTGACGTTGTGTCATTTCTTATCAATGTGTCTGACAATGGTGAACCACCTCTATCCACTGTGGCTTTCAAAGAACTGTACATCATGAATGGACGATGTCCAGTGCAAAAGCATACCGTTAATGCTTCAAGTGGAGTCATCACTAGCCTATTTCTATGCAACGTGATGTTGGTATCTAACAAAACTGGGCCATTATCATCTTCTAACAAAACTGGGCCATTATTATCTAACAGCTCTGGCCTGTTTGAGGGAGATAATGTAACAATGTATTGCCTATATATTTCCAATGTGGATATTTTGAGTTTTAAATTCATCAACAACAACAAAATTGCAACTGCATCAACAAATCCTTTCCTAATCATTATGAATGTAACAATTTTTGACGGAGGTACATATAAATGTGAAATTGAGTCAAGCATAGGGAAAGTACTCAGTGATGACTACTATCTTTTGGTGCAAGGTAAGTGAAAATATTTTACATGATTAGTTTTTTTTAACCTTGTAAGTTTAGGTAATCTATTAGCTTTTTTATCATATTAAAGGTTGGCTATTATTAGAAAACTTTTATTTCCTAAAAGAGAATAGTTGCAATGTTATTGTATAGGATTCCTGTGATTTGTCATAACTGGGTGTAAGGAAAGGATATCAGTAGCAGTCCCAAATGATCTGTTTGTTCAATATCATGTTGCAATTATTGCTATGCTGTTGATAGTTTGCGTGAAAACAAACTGTTCGAAGTTGTACTATCTGAGATGTAGTGATTAGAATCTTAAAAACAACAATTTTGCTTTTTTATTACATAAACTCATAAGTAAATCAATAAAATGGTAGATTAGGATTTATTCCCATGAATTGAACAAAAGATAACTTTTAAGTCTGTATTGTTCAAAATTGTTGCTGCTTTGAATAGAACTATCTCATATTGTTTCATATGGTATGATTTGTGGGTAACTGAGTTCATTCTTGCTGTTCCACATTGTTGTATTTATTTCAGTACCACCAAGAATTCTTTTTATCTACAATGAAATTATTGTAAAGGAACTCTCAAAGGCTAGAATAATTTGTGTGGTTACGGGAATGCCGATCCCAAACATTCAATGGATAATGAGGTAAAGCTGTGGTGCAAATGGGTAGGTTATGCATGTGTAGCTCAGTCTAATAGGAGAGATCAATGTATAAAATCATTGGTCTCATAAACATGGTCAGCTTTATCTAGCTTTTTTGGCCAAAGACCAATCACATGACATTATTTTTACCATTACAAAACATTCACTATGTTAGCATATAAGTCTTCATAGAAAAATCCCAGCACAATATCCCAAACTGAATCCTTCTTATTTTCTTTCAAAGATTCCTTACATAATTATGCCTAAGCTACCAGATGTAAATTATTTGCATAAGCAATGGTGTCCTATAGCTACAAAGTATCTAGAATATTTGGGTGAGGAACAAATCAACATACTACAATGATTTCTCTAGGGGTTTTGATGACATGGGAGGTAACGGTACAGAGGTACATAATGGTACATTAGACAGAATAGTGCTGGAAACCACCTCTTTGACTTTTCTGGAAGTTAAGGAAGAAGACTCAGGACTTTATAACTGCAGTGTTCGAAATGACTTTGGAATGGAGGTGGGAGAAACATCTCTATTGGTTTATAAAAACCAAAATGCAGTTCAGGTGGAAATTTCAAATTTTTATAATCCCAGTAATCACACCTTATGTCATAATACAACGCATATTACTTTCCAGGTATTTCAAACAATGTAGTAATGGTGTGGTTTGTGTGTTTGTACTAATATAATTGTGGCTATTGGCCGAACACTACTCTCGTTAAAATAACTAATACACATAATTATTGTTATTATAATACTAGTAAATACCATGCAACACAGAGGCCCTTGATGTTCTATCTTTGTAAACCAGTAGCATCCATTATTATTATCATCTACCACTTGGCATCAGTCATTTTTTTCTTTGACCCATGTATTCATGAATACAAGCACCACCATTGTTGTCATTACTGATGACACTTTACCAACCTGGCTCAGTTTAATTCACACACCACCATTAGCGCCGGCACTGACGATGTGGCGACACCTTACAGTAGCACATCACTGTATTCAAATGCATGCTACATTTGATGGTCACTAAACACTAAAACTTGCCTCAGCCAGTCCGATACAATTATATACCATCATAACTGATGAATTTTTTTTTCATGGTGGCAAATGGTGTAAAAAATAATGCCATAATTCTTGAATTATATCACATTGCTTGAAGCGAAATAAATTAACCCAATCACTATTTAGCAATGAATTTAGATTTACACTTCTCCCATGCAAAATTATTTCTTGTGATTCATATGACTAGTGATGTGCTTGAGCACAAATGGCGAGCGAGCCTAAAGACTATACTATTTTTATATGAATGATTCTGACTTCTAACACTGAAGTTACTGAAAATAAGGTCCAGTTTTTAAATTTCGCATACACGGTAAAGGAATTTCAGTGCCATAGTAACAACTCTCTGCAACTGCTTGAATTGAAGGGAAAAAACAACAACAAAACAATACACGTTATTTAACAGTTTTCTTTGTTATATTCTTTAGCTAAGTAGTGGTTGTAATACACAATGCTTTGACACAACTGGACATGCACCTACACACAGACTTACCTTCGGGGTAGTCTAGTGGACAATGTATTTTCAAGTAAATACTGTTGCGCAAGGCTTATAACCATCACAAAGAGCGCATTGACTTACCACCGCCACTAACTCGAATAGAAATGGAAGTCCCTTAAGTTTTCAAGTTTGAACTGCACCGGCAAAAGAATTCAAAACGGTAAACAATTCAATTTCTAGGGTGACACTGATACTGATCGATAAACCAGAGGATTCTGTTTAGTGCAATTTGGGACGGGGTCGACCACATAAATAACACAAAAACGCGAGGGTCAAAGTACAAAATGACATACATACGTCCATACATATATCTAAACTAGTGGTGTGCTTGAGCACAAATGGCGAGCGAGCCTTAAACTACACTATTGTTATTCAAACTACTAAAATAAAGTCGAGTTGTTAAATTACGCATAAAGGGGATTCAATGCCATAGTAACCACTCCCCTCAACTGTTTGAATTGAAAAAGAAGCAACAAAATCAAGTCACGTTATTTAAAATTTTCTCTGTGATATTCTTAATAGTACGTAGTTGTAACGCACAATACTTTCACACAACTGAACATACCTACGCAAGACTTACCTTTGTGGTTCGTCTAGTGGACAATGAATTGTCAAGTAAATGCTGTTGAGTAGGGCTTATAACTGTGACGAATAGCGCATTAACTTACCACCGCCACTAACTCGAATAGAAATGGAGCTCCCATAAGATTTTGAGTTTTAACTGCACCCGCAAAACAATTCAAAGCCGTAAACAATTCAATTTCTAAGGTGATACGGGTAATGGTCGCAAAACCAGAGGATTCTGTTTAGTGAAGTTTGGGACGGGGTCGAACGCCGAGCGGACACAAAAATACGGAGGGTTAAAGTACAAAATGACATACATACGTCCAAACATATATATAAACTAGTGGTGCGCTCGAATAGCGCAAATGCATGGCGAGCGAGCAGACTCTTTTTACAACAGAAATTACATCTAACTGTAGTGCACAGTGTAACCCTTTCCATTCTCAGTTAGCATCAGAGAATCTAAAGTCTCTGATCCCAGACTAAACTAACAATTACCTGAATAAACTTCGAAAGCAGTGGCAAAGAAGCGCAGCTTGACAAAGACTTCACGATTGTTTCAAGAAGAGAGTAGCTGTAAACTTTTTGGTTGAAACAATGTTGCGTCTGCAGCAGGATACTCCGCGCTCGTTAACCGATTAACGCCGGAAATTAAATTCGCGATTACGTGCGCGTACTCCTAAATTGTTTACAAGAAATCGTGACCGTCACCTCGAGGCTTGAACCGCCTGAGCTTTTTCTTGTCTGGAGGCAATACGCTTCGAAGTAACCGACGGCGATGTATTAACTGATTGAAGCTAAAGCCTTCCTCTACCCGCGGGCTAAGTTTTGTTTAGTTTCTAAGCGTTTGAAGTGTATGAAGTGCGCACTCATTGGAAACTACAAGCTTCAAGGTAAGTATACCATTGTTAGCATCAGTATTGTAAAAGTTTAGGCTAAGACCTCATGTTTCATAGCTATATATTGTTGTTTTAAATGTTCACCAGCCGCTTGCTTTGAAATAATTCAGCAACTATGGATTTTGGCTGTTTATTTTTTTTTTGTGTGAGCCATATACTAGAATAATATAATATTATAACATAACAAGCAATTATATAGACTACTGTGTTAGCAATTCTAGGATTTTTTTCTGATAATACTATGAAGTAGTCTGATTGAACTCCCATGGTGACAAAGCCACACTCCATAATCACCTCTGTACTGTACCATGATGTGTCTGTTGTTACTGTTCTTGACATAGATTGCACTTCCTTCTCTTCATACCTGAGAAACTTTCTCCTAAGAAATCCATTTTATGGGCACCTTCAAGTAGGGGAGAACTGGGAGGAAGAAAGTCTGTATCCTCATGCAATAATAACTTGACCTTTTTGTGGTTAGTGTTGTTCAAAATCTATATAACCCTCTGTGTATGAACAAACGAAGCTAAAATAGCTTGCCTTTTTCAACCTTTACTTCCTCCAGGTCATCAAATTCTTCATTGCTGCCCTCCATGAAGACTTCTTGGCCACGGACCTCTACACCTGAGAAGTCTTCTCCCTTATTCTATCTCTATTTCTTTGAGATCATAAAATTCTTCATCACTGCCCTCTATGAAGACTTCTTGGCTGTCTTTAAATTTTATTGACAAGTTTATATCATATTAATAATTGATAAATATTTTTGTCTATTAGTTATAGCTATTCATATTTTTTTTTTTGTAACTTTGATTTTCTTTATACACAAACAGTGCTACAATTTCAATCTACAAATAATAAAAAAATTTCTATGGTAAGGGTCATTAAAACCTTGCCTCCCTTACACTTACCTCACAGGAGAATCGCTACGGCGTTGTGGGAGCTCTTGAAACACTTGCGATTGCTGCTGGTAGCTAATTGAAGCGGGTGCAATGGCGAGTACGCAAAAATGCGTATCCCGGGCTGTGAAGCACCCTCGCGCGGTACGCAAAAACGCGTATTTCGGCGATAATCGGTTAATTGAAAAAAACTGGAACTGTGAACGCTTTACCTAACTTACGTAATTAGAAGCGCGCGCATTTAAAGAGCATACGTACCATCCATACATACATACATATATATATATATATAACATATACCCGATTTTGCATTGTCCACCCCTAATACTGTCTCGCTCGCTACGCTCGCTCGCCAATAAATAAATAAATAAACAAACATCCCCGATTTTCGATTGTGTTACCCCTGTAAGTGTCTCGCTCGCTACGCTCGCTCGCCAATAAACAAACATCCCCGATTTTCAATTGTGTTACCCCTGTAAGTGTCTCGCTCGCTACGCTCGCTCGCCAATAACAGTTTTTTTGCACTGTATTTTACAGAATGCTCTAAACAGAGAGTTAAATGCGAAGGCCAGGATAATTAGCCAAGGTGGAACAGGTATCTGTGATAATGGTGCATGTGTATCATCACCATGCTTCAATATGGGTCACTGTGAAGCTGTTGGAGAGTCTTTCAGATGTCTATGTCTCCCTGGCTATACAGGCATATTGTGTGAGGAAAACATCAATGAATGCTCTTCTAGAGGTAAAAAGCAATTTATAGTTCGTGTGGACTATAATGCTCCACATTTTGTAATTTAGTAGCAATGTAGTAATTTTTATAGTATTATTAATTATCTTTCACCACTTATTAAAGTAACGTTTTTTTCATAGATTTTTGTAATTCTGGAATTTGCAAGGACAACTATGGATCATTTGGTTGTATATGTAACGACGGCTACATTGGTCATCGATGCCAATTCCAGGAAAACACCTGCAATTTCTCTTCTTGTCCAAGTGACCATACCTGTATTAATTCTGAAATGAATGTGAATGGATATTTCTGCTTTAACAATACTGGGAACAACATTTCCAAGTTGATGCAGGCAACTTTCGCTTGTGGAATTAATCGCACTGCGGAGCACTGCATAGATGAAATGTTGAACCTAAATTTTATAGGTTTTTTAAATGACTTTGTGGCTGTATTTCACAGCTACTACAACCAGGTACAGAAGTTAAATAGATTATTTCATTTTGTATTTCATGTACAACATTGTAAGCTTTATACAACAATCGCATAAAACATTTATATACCAATCTCCATCTTATGATTTGTCTGTCTGCTGTTTGTCTTTCCTTCTCTGTAGACATTGTTTGATGGTTTGATTTCCAATAACTCATGCGGGGATTCCAGTTCTGATTGTGAGATAAAGATGGCACATGTAATGCATGAATGTGAAGCAAACTTCGTTCTGGATCCATTTTCAAGTGAAGTAGATGAAAGTGCTACACTAATTTTAGTTTGGAACTGCCCCAATAATGACGTATCTCCACCAACATCTCTGCTTGATTATATTTGCATGAATATGTTTCAAAATAGGATAGTGTCTGGATGCTCCACTCCCAGTGGCCTCACAATGAATGTTAATCGAAGGGATATTACATTTCAACCAGTGAAGTAAGGAGAAAAAAAAACACCACAAACACGTATGCACATATATGCATGCATGCACACACACTCATATCAAAAAGTTAAAATGAATATTCTGATATTATTATACAGTTGGAATGTACATAATTATGATTCCAATGGCATGTAGGGGCCCCATTATCCTTCCCTTTCCTTTTCCTTCCTCAATCTCCCTTCCCTTCCTTCTCTCTCTTTTTCTGTTCACAATCCCTTTCTCTTTTTCAGTCACTATCTTTTTTCCAATCAGATATTCCATTCAGATAGTTTGTCTGCAGGTATACTAATTAGTATCAGTTTAGCTTTTGTTTGTAATGTTGATTAATTTAAGTTTGACTTAAAATATAATTAATTTACAAAATGTATTTATTTATACACCTATTATTTGCACAGGTTTAATTTCACCATTGTCATATTTAACAACAGCATAGCCAAATTAAATGATAGTGAAAAAATGTTGATAATAAGAAAAGCAGTTTTGAACCTACAAATTGGATACAGTATCACTGGTTTATTTACATTAACTGAAGACCAAACTGTGACTACAGAAGGCTCTCCACCACTTAATGCAGAGGAAACTGATACTACACGATTTGTATCTGATTTTATGACAGTAGGACATAAAACAGAAGGTAATGGCTATAAACATTCTAATGAATGTAATTTCACTAACCAACTTTGTATAGCTACAATGTAATCAGTTCAAAAATTTTTATTTTGAGCTAATTCAAAGAATATTGTAAAGATTAAAAAATTTACACATTTTTTAGCATTTTTTTGGTTATTTAAATATCATGTAAAAATTTTGATGTATGAAGAAATTGCAATATTCTTATATAGTTATAATAAATACTGGAGCTATTGTTGGAGGAATAATTGGAGCCATCATGTTTATCATGGTAAACATTTTGCTAGTAATTATCTTAGCAGTCACCATAGTAAACTTCAGAAAGAAATTAACCAGGTAATAAATTATTCAGTGAAATATATCTCCTATAAATATTATACTCAGTCCTTTTTAATGCTTGCTCTCATAAAATGATCTCCTTGAAATGTTTTAGCTACTTTGTCATAATGAAATGTTTTCCAAGTTTTTGCTAAGAAAAGTTGCATTGAAAATGTATTACCAAGTTATTGACTAAATCACTTTAGAACCCGTTGCTATATTGTTACTAGGTGTACTAACTTGGTAAGTGTGCACTATTTTTTGCCTTTAGGTATGATAAACTGTGCATACTAACCACCCTTGGGGTATTGCTATTTTTGAGTTTTAGTTTAATAGAATAGGCCGGATAAAGCTGTGTGAGGCCTGGATATGATATGTGAGGGTCTACTACCCTCTCATATCCGACCTTTCGGGACCAGCCCTAGTTCGACAACTCTCCTGCTGACGCTCATACCGTAGCTAGCTGCTTAACTGTTTACCACAGAGCAGAGCAGCCCAGGGTAGAGTTAGATCTGGAGATAACAGCTGGCAGCTACAATGCTAAAGTAAACCTGCCAGGTGTGCTTCAATTGAATTTTAATTGATTTTTAATTTTGGGCCGGAAATTCGCTTGACACCAAAATGCTGATAAACCAAGTTGCTAGTGGAAACTGGGCCGTAAACGGGTTCTAAAATAGTTAGAGCATGCGCTCAGGTACTGGTGGATTTAGTGCACAAAGGGCCTACGTCCTTGGGCTTCAGTGCACCACCAGTACATTATGATAACACTATTAAATTATCTGCCTGATAATGTACCATATTATGTTCAAACTGTCCAATCAGATTGCTCAATTTGAAGTGAATATATTTCATACCCACCTCCTAAGGGGTGAATAAGTACATAATCCAATCAAAATTTCTTTATGTGTATTTCCTATAGCCTAGAGCCATGGTACAAGTAGGTTGCACCACTCCGCATTCGGTTGGTATGGGATTTATACTATTCTCTGGCCTTTGGCCCCTCGCTTGTGTAAATTCCATACCAACCTCACGTTGTGGTATAAACTATACATGAACACCCACATAATTGATAGAACATTATATAAAAGCACATCTACCACTTGAAAAACTGCAATTAAAAATTAGAAGAAAAATTAAATTTGATCTATTAGCACTGTAGCTAGAACAACATGCAATAAACAATCAAATACAAACACACACACATATTTATCAAAATCTGATAGTCAATTTTCTCTTTTGCAATTTTTAAGATAAATAAATACTACATGTTTGTAATAAACTAAATTTAGTTTTATTAATAATAAATGCCAATTTATGGTAATGCACAATGCACCTATACTGTTGGATGAATTATATTTTCCATTACGCATAGGAAACACACAACACAGAATTACTCCCATGAAGTTACAAATATCACACCAGGAGTTGCAGAGATGAGTAATCAGCATGTATCAACAAGTAATATTCCAATGCAAAGAGAAGATACAATGGTGAGACAGCTGAGTCGAGAACCACATACTCACAGTGGTGGAGCAGTATCAAATGTTGCAGGTGAAGAGGTGGTCAAATCTGTTACTGAAGTAAAATCTGCTAGAGAATGCTCTCATGGGACTTCATGTTCATGACAATTATATTGTTACATTTTTTGGAATTTGTGTACCTGTACTAACCCAGTAAGCCTGCAGTGATTTTTCGTCAAATACTTATTAACATTCTTAATTTTTACTGATCATGAAGAGAACATAATTAATACCATGGTTGCTGCAGTAACACCCATGGATTAAAAGTGATATTTTCCCGGTGATTTTTCCTGGGGCTATGATATTTTCCCTGGGTGATTTTTCCTGGGGCTATGATATTTTCCCGGTGTGGTGTCAAGCGAATTCTTCCTGTTTCCGGCCCAAAATTAAAATTCAATTAAAATTCAATTGAAGCACGCCAGAAAGTTTACTTTAGCAAGTTTACTTTAGCAAGTTTACTTTAGCATTGTAGCTGCCAGCTGTTATCTCCAGATCTAACTCTACCTGGGCTGCTCGCAGTAAGCAGTAAAGCAGCTAGCTGTGGTAAATTCCTGTGGTATGAGAGCGGCAGGAGAGTTATACAGGAGAGTTATACGTGGTAGGGCTGGTCCCATATAGGTGGATATGAGAGAGTAGTAGTAGCAGCAACTATGGTATAAAACAGTTATGCCATGGCAACATCGGGGTTATGGAATATCACCGCCCTTATCCCTCGGGCTTCGCCCTCTGGATCGGGACCATAACCCCTCTGGATCAGGACCATAACCCCTCGTTGGCCATGGCATAACTATTACATATCTTGCTACACAAATTAGTGAGTGTTCACCCCAATTAAAATTACATGTATTCACATGTATACATATTAATAATGTCATGCACTTTTAAGCCATTACTTTAAGCATAGCTATTTTTATATATTTTTTAAATAATGACTTGCAAACATGATCACTCAGAATCCTTTCTAGGCAGAGTTTACATGTGTGTGAATTTGTAGATTCTGATAAATGATATGTTGACACAACGTAACTATAACTATTCTAGTAATACTCAGCCTAACGAAACTTGACAGCTATTGACTACAAACAACAAATTCTTGGATATAGCAAGCCTCACTCCCATCACTTAGACAAAAGTATTAGTAGATTAATATTGAATTTAGCACTCACAAATATATATATATATACGAAACAATTACTGCATCTTAAAATTAGATTAAAATGATTCTTCCCTGACATAGAAGATTATACTTGTTCTTTTGATTTTGAAGCTTCAACTAGTTCTTGTTGTTCCTCTAATTTAGGGACTTCAGCTTTTTCATTTGATTTAGACACTTCTACCCTTTCTTTCGATATAGACACTTTTATTTCTTCTATTGATAGAGACATTTCAACTTTTTCTTGCTGTTCTTTTGAATTAAATGCTTCAATACTTTCTAGTTGTTCTTCTGATTTAGAAGTTTCAGCATGTTCTTGTAGTTCTTGTTCATTCTGCTGTTGTTTTGGTTCACAAAAATTATCTTCTTGAATTTTCTCTTTTGATTCAGAATCAACTAACACATCCACTGGATCTGAACTTAACTCTGGTGGCTGTTTCATATCATAAGCTTTTGCAGGTACTTCCTCATTAACTTCAGGCAATACTTCCTTTCTTTCTTGTAATAGGATCCTATCTGTTTTATTTTCTTTTTCTTCAGTGCTTTGTTGCATACTTGTCTGTATCACATGAACATCTGATTCCTTAATTTCTGGTGCTAACTCTTGTGGCTGCCGTACTTGTGGTGATACCTTATGCTTTTGGGCTTTATTCTGTTCTTGAAGCCGTTGTATATGTTCTTGAATCTGCACGGAAGCTTGTTCATGTGACGGTAACTGTTGTTGCAGCTGCCCTTGTTGCTCCGATCGACTCGGAAGTTGATACAGAATGGTAGATTCCGGGATTCCTGATTCTGGCAAGTATGTCATGCGTTTAATCCTATTAAATGATAACAATTAGCTAAATAGCCGTTACATTTATAACAAAAATACAATTACCTCCTCACTGACTTGTGGTAGAAAAAGATTGTCACAATGGCTATGAGCAATAAAGTGACAATAGCCAATATAACAAATGCAGATACAAGTCCTCCAACTATAGCTCCGAGTCTTGAATTGTTATCTTCTAAATAGAAATAAAAGATGAAGTGAATGAAGTGATTAAAATTTATCATGTTCATGCTAGACTAAATAAAAAAAAGTTAACCTAAGTATTCATATTCAATGAGGTAAAAATGTGGTTTTTATATTCCTCCTATTTTACCCTAGTGCTATGCAAACTGCTAAATTCTCTAGAGTATATAATGTTTCTCAGCAACACAAGTAACCTACCATCTAATTTTGCTGCTACAGGAGTACTTGCAATGTATACAAAATCAACAGTAACTTCTTCGGCAATGGTTGTGGTTGCTCTATCATTTTGAGTTGTATATTTTAGTTGATTAGTTCTCATGTAGACACTTCTGATACTAAAACCAAAGCTACTGAGCATGCTCTGTACTGAGTTGTTGTTCATTATTTCCACCACCTTCTCAGCACTAAGAATAGTCATGTTATCGTCAATGAGGAGCATAGAGAAAGTAAATCTACAATGTGTATGCAATTGTAACAAAATATAATAATAAACAAGGAGCTTAGTGGCCATATAATGTAAAATGATAACCAGGAGTACTAAGGGAGATTTTATTATAGTTAAATGTCTTATGTTCTTTCCCTTTCACTATTTAAATATAATTTCATGCATACACAATATCTTACAGCAGCTTAAAATATTTTCATGTATTTTTCTGCTTGCCATGCACATTGTTATTCCCAAGCCAAAATTACGGGCATAGTCTTTTTCTAACTCTTCCAAATAGTGACTTTGAGCTAGAAGAGCAACCTATAGAAGTACTTGCTCTATTGTTACAATTACCCATAGTGGAAAAATGATATAGTACACATATTTTTTCAAGCATCAAGCACACAGAAATGTCAGATAGTTGTAATCTGAATGTAAAACTTTAAACTCAGAACTGATAAAGTCAGCAAAGCAACCTCTATTACTCACGATGAATTAGGAAGCTGAGCTGCACTTTGGTTTTGGTAGAGAAACAAGCCACTGGGAGAAGTGCAGCCCATAATTGTTTTATGTTTGAACAAATCTTTACAAATCTGGTCCAACAAATGTTCTGGAGGAATAATTTCACCATCAGGGCAGTTCCAAACTAAAGGAAGAGATACAGTGTTATTTTGTGGTTCCTTGGTTGGGTGCATAATGAACTTCGCTTCACAATCTGATATATTGTAAATATCCTCACATTCCAAATCAAATTCCTCACAATTTGTTAAGTTTTTATCCATTTCTGACATTACAATAGTCTAAAAAAGAGTACAACACATTGTCAATAATTGATAGCCACTAATTGTGTAAATAAAATCTAGAATCTAGATATGCAAACCATTTTACTCCTTGACATACATGTACCAGGTCACTAATTGAACCATTTATTCACTATACTATACATTCTAGAATCTAATCCCAATGAGCATCATTAATGGCATTTATTAAATGTATTCTCTTCGCAAGCTTTTCACAATTAGTTAAACTGTCACCAGGGATCAAACCCAACCATTTGCTTAAAGCACATGCATTCTACCACTGAGCTATAAAAGTCATGTTAAAGTGTACTTCAAAGCTATTTTCATGGACAGGGATGAAAATAATTTCTTTAAAGTGACCTGAAAATGTTAGACCAAAGCATTTAGATCTCAAGGTGGTTGATATGATATTAATTATAACTGAGTTGTGGCATTCTAGTTTTGTGGTTTTGCAGGAATAACCAAGAGAGACTGAGTATTATTAATCTTCCAGTTAATACAATTATTGACAACTAATTAGGTGCTAATATATAGTATTGAATGTGATGAAATTCTCAATCATTTAGATTCTTTAAACACACACACACACAAATTCAAAACAAACACACTCACTAAATCAATTGTTCCATATTGAAAATCTAGTTCAATTTCTGAGTCACTCTCAGGTTACTTGCTGATCTTCATTGCAATAGTTGTTAATCCAAGAATCTTAGTTGAAACGGATCAGTATTGAGATGAAAATATTTCTTTTAAATTTCTTTTAAATTTCTTAACTACCAGGAGAAACTGTACTACCAGCTACTTTATTTAGCACCTGACAGTATAACAATATAGTCAGGCATAGCGGACCCTTTACTTTACATGGGTACAATAACACTATAGTGCAGATTATGCTGACAGTACAACTTTTAATTAAACTTAGCATGTGCTATCATGTGGAACTAGACCCTTTACCAACCATTATCAAATGGTCGATACGTGTATAGGGTATGGCTCACAAACTGCTACTACTTTGCTGTCAACAGATTGGTCGGCTGAATTGCCCAATACTAAAGTAGATATATGGTCCTTAAAGCTTTTTATTTGGATTTTGACCAGTAGCTAGCAGATTACATTTCCTGAACATATAAGGATATCATGTACTCACTGAATTGTAGCGGTCTCGTATAAATTTGACTAAATCATCCAGCCTATCCAGATAGTACTGATTCAATTTACATGTCTTATTAGGTAGTAAAGCACAGTATACAGTAGCCTGCAGCAACTGTGATAGGTCACTCCAAACATCATCATAGCAGTAGTAACCTTCATCTTCAAACATAGAATTAATGCAGGTGTGTCCTTTTGGGCAACTGTTTGGTTTGCATTGATCAAAAAACTGGCAATTGTATCCAAAATTGCCAGGTTGGCATGAACAATAGTATAATCCATAGCGATCTTTACATGTACCATTATTACAAATATCTGTAAAATAAAAATGGATTGAATGACAATTAGTCATTGCTAATTTATAGACATTTGATACTTTGTTCCATAATAACAAACACTGACATTAGCTATATTTGGCTTTTTGGTTACTTTCACTATATGAAATTGAATTATGTTAACCATGCTTTTGGGAGTCATGGAAATGCAAGACCTAGTCACACAATCAACTAGTTCTGTAAAGTTGGTATGGCCATTTTTACTGTACTATATTTTTATTAAAAAAACTTAAATCAAAGACAACAGCTGACAAACAAGTGTGCTGACTGAATGACTGAAAAATGGCGTGAATAAATTAAATGATGTAATGGTGTGTGTGTGAATTGGAATAACGGATAAAGTTCTCTAAAGATTGTGTGTCCACTACATTCAATTTATATAGCTACTAAACGTAATATATAAACCCATGCACTAATTTATAATTAAATGTTTTATTTATTGTATTGCAGAGCTGAAGAGACTACAAATACTTACCTGGTATTAAGCACTCATTGATATTTTCCTCACACACTTTTCCAGTGAATCCAGGAGGACAAACACACTTAAATCCATCAGTTTCATTGTCAGCATTCATGCAATATCCATAGTTGAGACATGGAGAAGAAGAGCATGACCCATTGTTGCAAATATTAGATCCCTCCTGAGATATTATTCTGGGTTGAAACCCAGTCATATTCTTGATCTCGTTCTAATTAAGAACAGCAACAAATTCAAAACAAAAATCAAAGGATTCACTGTCAGATAATTTATTTTTTTTAATCCACTTCCAAAATCAAACCTTGAGTAGTTAAATCATCACCACATACAATTGATATTACAATCATTACATTAAATGCCTAGGATGTATATACTGTATGTACTATTATTTGTTATATTATTAAATACTGCTAGGTACATAACCAAAATTATGAACTGTATTCTCTAATTAGCTTTTTTCAAAGTCTCAATGTTTTACTTCAAATACTTGTTGATTGACATCATGGCAGTTATCTGAGCTACTGGGGTTGCTGTAGCCAGTCACTTCTATATTTACAACCTGTTCCTCCTGATATACTATCAGGACATTATTTGCAATAGCTATAGTGCTTTCTGAATCTCTGCAGGAATAATGACCTGAGTCCTCCAGCTGAAGATCTGTTATAATAAGCCTTCCTGGGGAGAATGAAACTCTGGCAGTGGTGTTATCTATTAATTTTTCTCTACCAAGATCTTTAAAATCTCTACAATGTAAAAATAGTAAAGTTGCTGGTGGTGATTTGTGAAATATGTGCGAAAAAATAGAACAAACAATCACAATGTTTTATCTCAATCCTCTTCAATAATTTCCCTACCTTTTAAACCACTGCAATACATAAGGAACAACTACTGAATAATGCACACAGAGAAGTTTAGCAGTAGAAGATTCCCTCAACGTGTGCACACCAAATGTTGGAGGCAGGTAGATGCCCTCTAAAAAATCGTGAAAGAAATAATGTGTTTACAACTACCTATCATGATACTATGAATAAAATTACTATGACATTCCAAACTAGTTATCCAATTATATAATAGGTACAACATACCTGTTACATCAATATACTCATTGTAGCTGCTTAGCTCTCCAATCTTTGTCACAACTTTGCATGAATAGCTACCAGATGCAGCTTTAGTCACATTTGTGATATTTAAAGTATGTGTGTCCATAATTCTTGTATAACCATTCACATGTTTGAAAAGCACTTGTGTGAACATTAAGTTGGATAGATAGCTACATGTGAGGCTCAGAAACTCTCCTGGCTTTGGATCAACTGTGCTGAACTCTAGTTGTACATCACATAAGAATAAACTGGTAATCAAACCTGTAGTAGAGTTAATTGTATGGTTTTGCACTGGACAAGGCCCTTCTAGCAGAAATGCTCCATTAACCATTGTTGATCTTTGTGGATTCCCCATATCTGTCACCTCTATTTGTAGCACAACCATGTCACCATACGCGTTTATCCCTTCGTAGTTAATAAATTCAAACAATTGATCAAACTCTTGGTCATCATTCAAGCTGTAGAAGAAGTCATTGAATATGGGTTGATCAAAAATGTTAGCATCAGTTCCTGTGGCATTTGCCTTGTTATTATAAGAAGTATAGTTTGCACAAAGATCTACATGAAAACTTGCACCACCACTAATCTTGGAGAGATTAGCACAAAGTTCAGCCATATGATCCTCGTTACTAAGAACGGAATTGTTTGGACAAGGTATTATTGTTAACCCATAGTCCTGCTCTAATGAAAAGGTAACACAAAGTGCAGTATCATTCAAGGCTTTATCACACATTTCTGGAAGAGGTTCCCTGTGATGCAAGAAACGAATAGTAGCACACATCTCCGGGAGAGGTATACTGTTATGATACAATAATGGATTTCCACATAGGTCTTGAAGAGGTTCAATATCATGATGCAAAGAATGGTTGCCACAAAGTTCTATAACAAGTCCTTTACTTAAATTCAATGAATGGTTCATACAGAGCATTTGAAGAGGTTTATTGTCAAGGCGTAAAGTATGGTCAGCACACAGATCTGATAGTGGTCTCGGACTTTGATGCAGATAATAAACAGAACACAATTGTGGAAGAGCTTTATTATTTTGAAGCATAGAATGATTCGCACACAACTCTCTTAAGAGATCTTCATTTTGGTTAAAATAATTACTAGCACAAAGTTCTTGGAGGGTATCATTGTCATTAGTACACATCTCTATTGAGGAAGAGCTAGCACATATCTTCTGAAGAGGACTGTTGTCTTGATCCAAGGAATGATTACTGCATAAATTTAAAACAGCTCTTATGCTTGGATGGAGATAATGGTCAGCACTGCCACATATTTGCTGTAGAGGTGCAATTTTCTGACGAAGAGAACTATTAGAACATAGCTGAGGTAGAGGATGTTTACTCTGATTAAAGAAAAAATTAGTACAAAGTTCTTGAAGAGTCTCATTGGAATGCTGAGAATAGTCAGCACAAATGTGTATCAAGGAGTCATTACTGCAGAGTTCCTGGTCAAGAAACAAGGAGTAATGCTGACATAATTCTAGAAGAGGTCTTATGCTCAGATTCACAAAGTAGTTACGACAGAGCTCCCGAAGTGTTTCATTGTTGTGATGTAAAGTTTGGTTTGCACACAGTTCTAATAAATAATTTATATTATAGTCCAAGAAACTATTAGCACAAAACTTTTGAAGGGGACCATGGGAGGAATGGTTTATGCAGAACTTAAGAAAATTGTTTCCGTCACGAGTCAACGAATAATTAGCACAGTAATCTAGTTGAGTTTTATTACCATGATTTAACAAGTTACTGGTACAATAATATCTATTGTGTTCCTCAATGCTATTTCCTGGCCTAAAATACTTCAGAGTATATTTCAACTCTCCGTTTTTACCGATGTCTCTGTCAAATGCTTGAATTTGATAAAAACTGGTCTTTTTGGCATTCAAATCTGATAATGTGATATTCCTTACAAAATTCCTTTCCAACACTTCAGGATAATTGTCATTCACATCATGAACTGTTATATTAAGGTATGTTGAGTCATTTTTTCCACCTGAACTTGTAACTAGTACCACAATAGAATAGAAGGCCTTCTTCTCTCTATCTACATCAGCAATTTGATACACTGTGCCATTGTAGTCAATACTAAATGTTTCATTGACATTACCCACCAGTAATGTATAGTTGAACACTGCTGTAGTAGTCATATTTCCAGGTAATGCTGAACAATTGGTAATAGGTGTGGGTCTAGAAACTGATCCTTCCCTGATATTTACAAGGCAATCCCCCAGGAAAAAAGGAGATATGGTTTCATTTTGAGCTAATGTTGTATGAGCAGTTAGAACTACTATACAAATAGCGACTAATGAGATTGTGGCTCTAGTAATTGATTCCATTATATTTTAATAGTAACTAAATCCGTCGTCCTTAACTTTAATGCTAATCCCCCGAGGATCTGATAAAGGCCCCCTATAAGTCTCGCGTAGCCAGACCCTAAGCGCGCGGTAGGTAAAGGGACTGACTACGCGAGACTATATGCGGACCAAGTGCGCGCGGCTGTCAGTAATTTTCGGATTCGAAACGAAATGAATCCGCAATGTTGATGACCTTTACCTAACTTTTAGCAGCGGCCTAGTGGGTCGTTGCTAGGTGCTACTTTTAATTATTATGAACTCCCGTCCAAGTAAACTTAAGGTTGCTTACTAAACAGGTATTTATAAACTCATCCCTTTCCCTTCTCCTTCATCCTTTTTGAACACTTGGGATTCTTTCTGTCTATCAATGTACATGTTATTGATCCTGGAACGTAAGTGCTCCTTCCAATGAGAATGATCTCAGAACTAGAGTAAGTAAATTATCCATCTACCCCTCTTTTAATAATTATTCTGCTTTAGCTTCCCTGATAATAGTATGACATGATCGGCTAAGGCCTCTGAATGAATAGCTACAAATTCTACAGTAAAAGATTAGGCCTACATTAAGACACTGGAGTATTAAGTCAAAATATGGGAAAGCAAAATTTTGTACAAAGAAATAATATTTTTACATGAATTCAGTTGTTATGTATGCTACTAACTCTATGATGGTGCATAGTCACCAGCAATAATTTAATAAGTTAATTCAAACACGTAAGTTTGTTAGTTCAAAATAGTGTAGAGTAGAGAAATAATAAGTTCAGTTTATGAGGTTTTCTGTGGAAGTAGTGGAAGTCATGGTGCTATACCCTGTCAAGTTATTGCTATCTGCTCCATCAATAGTAATCATTTGATGGGCTTTTTCTCTTTTCCTGTAGAAAATATATAACATAGTTAACTCAATTTATTAGTTAACATTATGGTTGTAGTGAAACATTTAATTCCAAATTAAGCCTATCAAATTAATCACAGTTGAATTTAGTACCTGATCATAGTATGAGTTTTATTAACAATTAGGTGAACACGTGTCAAATAGCTAATATACTACAAGTGCATTCAGCATAACACAGTGAACTTGTTTTGCTTAAGCCTAAATACCAATTAGTGCAATGTCTTAGGAACTGCTTAAGCACACCCTAACTTTATTCAGCTAAGATTGATTCCATTAATATTTTCCATTATTTAATTTGTGGTTCCCCCCCCCCCTTTTTTTAGCCATTTCTTCAAATCACTTGTTCCAATAAATTTTGTGTGAAATGGGTTGTCATTAACCCTCAGCGTGCATGTGCGAGAGGGTCGTCTTGTCTGTCTGCCTGTCTGTCTGTCACACTCTGATTTTAGATATTACTGGCAATTAGCCATTGATATATGCATGAACTTACTCAGAACGGCAATTTAGGACCTTTCATTGCGCTACTTTCCGGAATTTCGGGCTGATTTTTTTTAGAAAACGCAAAGCTTTCAGCTACACGTAAGTACTAGCTTGTGGCTAACGCCCCTATCGTTACGCCGTAATCTCGTGAGCCAATAATTTAATTCTTTCAATGATTCAGTCATTCTTGGCTGAAATAATTATAACAATAGTAAATTTTTCTCGTTCTAACAGCCAATATTGTTAATTAAAACTTAACCCGACGTTTCGACTTCTTGCCGAATACTATTATTATAATTTAATTCTTGCAGTCCACAACTTGCTGAAAGTGCAGTTTTGCATTGAAATTGTGTATATACCGGTGAGTGTTTCTGCCTGTTTAGCTTCTTACTGAGTCATCGTTTACATGTACCATTTTCATTGTTCTAGCTCTATTGATCCATGATACCTGATTAGAATAGCCAATAAAATATTCTTTTGGTCTGAGATTATAACTAGTGGTGCGCCGCTTGAACAAAATTAGACTATTGCCAGCTGTCATTTGATATTACTTAGAAATAACTAACTTTCTATATTCATTAGGTTATTTTACGCAATTATATGTTTCTGTACAAGATGTTTACCTGCTCTATGCACTGAGTTGTATTCTGTATTTATGTATTGATTAGTTTTACCATGCACTATTCATTTATTTTCATGTAAGAAGCTTTATAACTGAGTTGTTGTGCTGCTTCCTTCACTGTATGTATTACATATTTAGAGTTGTTGGTACATTCTTCACTGGTATATAATTAATATATTATAGCTTACTTCCTTTGCTGCTCTCTACGATTATCCAATCTTTTCTTTATGCACACTCCAACCAATAATAATAAGAAGGCTAGAAGGACTAGCCCAACAACTCCACTAGCAGTACCTGCTATTATGATGGTCAAGTTGGCTATATACATTCACACAAAATGCACCTGTATTAATCGTATTATATACATGACCACACACACACAATTTTATTTGAAAAATTTGTAAATTTTTTCCAGTTGAGAATTCCAAATCAGTGTATAAAATTGTCTTTGCAGTAGATTAGCCTTACAAAACTCCCTTGTAATAATTATATTAGCTTGTTATTTGGATATGTCCTTTCATTAATTATTTTTAAACTGTTTGAGGCAATAGGGAAAAAAAGCTATTGGTGCATTTATCTTACTAATTTGTTATTATTTTATAGTTTTACTGTTGCTGAATTTATCACAAAGTCATATTTCTTATAAGGTTCATTGTGTACAAATTACCTATTGCTCTTAGTTGCTATGTGTTTGTTTTAAATTAAATAGCCTTACGTGTTGGATTTATTATTCTTCCAGGTTGGTTGGGATCAAGCACAATAATCTTGGCAACCGTTATATTATTCTTTGCTAGTGCATCCTGGATGGCTTTGCCCTGAAGTATTGTAATAGAGTCAGCAGCATCAATGGGTTGGCCTTGGTCATCAACAAATACTAGATTGACCCTTGCACTAAATGTAATTATTTACAAAATACATGAAAGTTACATTGTGATAAGGCACTGATCATTTATATGGCACATTTAAGAATGCAATAATTAAAATTAGCCTACCTAGTAGCTGAAGGAGGTGTGACTGTAGGTAAGTTCATTGTTGTTCCACCTGGAAGTTTACATCGTTTCACAGCTTTCAAATTAAAGAATAAGCTGCAGAGCATTTGTTGCTGTTGTGAGTTTGGCTCATTTTCATCAGATGGACATGCTCTCCATACAAGAAAATATGTATTGGTTTCTTGAAGTACAAAATAAGGTTGGCAGGAAGTGTTAAGGAAAGCTGTAATGGGTGCTTGTCTTTCCCTTCCGTTGGTAGAAGGAGTAGATATAATTCCACTTGAAATAGCCTAATTTGATACTCATATGAATTGAACATTTATGTAGTAGACATGTTACTTACTTGCAGAGCTTGGTCTATGGAGAATTGTACAAAGTCAGTCAGTTCCTCTGTAGTAACTGTTAGTCCAATTACAACAACTGATGAGCTGCTGTTTAGAGGTTTGCACTCATAACCAGAAAAGTTTTCCAAACAAGCTTCTCCTATAATGTGAGTTTAAAGTATATTGATACAGTACAAATTGCTGTAATGTATTGCCATAAAATAATCAAAATTTGCATTCTTAGATTGAATTAAATTATTATCACTTAAACTGAGTACATTTTTGCTCACTTTACTCAGCTGAAAAAGTAATGCACAAATATGAGCGGGACTAAATTCAGCATTTGTCAACTTTTAACCTTTACTGATTTACTATTATGCCTAAATTTTCACCAGTAAATTATATATGCTGTATATAATAATATAATACATTCTTATTACATGAATCAGTGTATGATATGGTGAAATATTTCAATGTACTTAAAAATAAAGCTTGAGAGTGAAATATCTTGCCATATCCCTTTGACTAATGTAATAAGTGGTTTATTCTATGCTAGATATCTTCACTGCAGTAGTTTGTACTAGGGTTGGCAAATCATGGTGTAAAGTTTGCTGAAAACTCGGAGTGTTAGTTCTTAGGGGCTCCCCACACACCCAGTTGATATTATAGCAGCTGTTCTGACCTGGTTGGGTAGGCTAGCCTAGAGGAAGGACCTGTAAATACCCAGGAAAACCGATAAGCTGGGCTGGGGCATCTGAGACTCAACTTGTGATAACATCACAGTGTGGTGTCTAAAAATTTTCATGGTCTAGGTACTTGAAAATACTATTGTGAAAATATTGACTAAATATATATATATATATATATATATATATATATGCAAATTCTATTGCAATCGCTAGCAATTATTATCACCTGGCAGAGCCAGGATGCCTGTGCACTAAGCAGGCACATGTGAGCCGTGCAAGCAAACCTCCTGGAGCCAGGCTAGGTACTCACAGGAGAATAGGCCTTTCCTCACAGCAAGTGGTGTGGGCACCCGAAGACCCACCTGGACCATTGCTGTTTCACGAGGAAAGGCCTTGAATTTGTACCTCAGCAAATGCCAAGTACCCAATCACAGCCGGGTGGACTGGTGGGGGCTGGTGGGGAGGCAGGTGGAAAACCAGATGGATAAGTTACCTGAGTTGGGCTTGAACTCGGGACCTCGACCCCGAGCCCAGGACACAACCACTACACCACACAGCCACTATATATATATATATATATATATTATATATATATATAATACTTATAGCACGAGTCAGAGTACAATATGGGAAAATATTTTACGAGCACGCAAAATATTTTCACGAGCCAAAGGCGAGTGAAAATGTGGCGTGAGAGTAAAATATCATTCCCATATTGTACGACGAGTGTGATAAGTGATTTATTGCTGCTTTGATATTTTTTCTCAACCGGTTACAATTCAATTTTCATTGATTTTACTCGATACGCGCATGCGTAGTGTACCGTACAATATAAACCGTACAATATGGGAGAATACAGAACGCTCGCGTGATGCGGAAATATTCAAGTAAAAATATCAAAACTGCAATAAATATATATATATATATCTGTAGTAGTTCAACCAGCTTTGAGGAATTATCACTGATAACTTGCTGATATATATTTATATAAATGTACCTGTGGGGCATAAACCAGAATCACATTTACTTTCAAACTGGCAGAATCGACCTGTGTAGTTTTGATTGCATTCACATCTGAATGAACCCTTGGTGTTGATGCACTTTCCATTGTCACCACAGCGACCTGAATACAGAGTAAGATACTTCAACAACTGTGATACACTAACGGATATTGTAATAAATTACCTTGGGAACACTCATTGGTATCAATAGTGCAGTTGACTCCTTCATATCCAATCCGACAGGCACAAAAGTAACCTCCTGTAACATTCTTTAAACTGCAAGTGCCACTATTTTGACACGGAGAAGGTATGCAAGGTGATAACTTGCACAAATTTGTGCCAGAAACACTGGCAGCCATTACTTTCTGCTCAGAAATAGAGTTTATTATTTCTTCTAGCTGAGAAGGATTGAAGTATTGGCACTGACCATCAACAGGGTGGTCTATTTTGGTAATATTCATCTGGACCACATTAAATGTATCTACAAACAAGCATGTAACATAGTAATCAGAGAGATAAGTACACTAGTGGCTTAATACAACAATCAAAGTAATTTAATGTATCTACAAACAGGCATGTAACATAGTAATCAGAGAGATAAGTACACTAGTGGCTTAATACAGCAATTAAAGTAATTTAATTGGAGGTAAATGCCGGTTTACAATGTGGATTACACATTCATTTAATTTTGCAGTATCTGAGTGTGTGTACATTGGTGAGTTTCTTCTGACAATATTGGCACATAAAATACTTCATAATTTTATTGTAACAAGCTTGTCTTTCAGTAACAATGACAATGATGGCAACTGTGACTATATTCATGAATAATTTGATAGCTGAGTCATGTTGGTAAAGCATTGTCAATAATCGGCTAAGGCATTGTCAGTGGTGAGTTGGTAAAGCATCATCAGTAATAAGTTGGTAAAGCATCATCAGTAATAAGTTGGTAAAGCATCATCAGTAATAAGTTGGTAAAGCATCTGCAGTATTTGGTTGGTAAAGCATCATCAGTAATAAGTTGGTAAAGCATCATCAGTAATAAGTTGGTAAAGCATCATCAGTAATAAGTTGGTAAAGCATCATCAGTAATAAGTTGGTAAAGCATCATCAGTAATAAGTTGGTAAAGCATCATCAGTAATAAGTTGGTAAAGCATCTGCAGTATTTGGTTGGTAAAGCATCTGCAGTATTTGGTTGGTAAAGCATCGGCAGTAATACGTTTTTAAACATCTTCAATAGCCACAGTGGTGGTGTGTGTATTCATGAATACATGGGTTGAGAGTAATGAGGAAAAACAAGACAATGACTGAGTGTGTATAGCTGTGCTTGGTTGGTAAAGTGTCATCCATATTAACATCAACAGATCTTGTGTATGCCCATCTATATAATACACTTGTGTGTCAGTAACGACGATGACTGACGGTGTATGTATTCATGAATAATTCATAAGCTTTGGCTGGATTGGTAAGGCATCGTCATTTCAAAGTAGAAATTGCTGGTTATTTCTAAAAAGTGGGTGCAATAGACGATGGAAAGTGGTGCAGGTTTCAAAGATGAAGGCGAAAGTACGAAAGAGAAGGTAAAAGGCGATTAATTGTAACTAAAAAGTGGGTGGAATTGGCGAGGTAAGGCCGCGTAGGTTTAAAATGGAAGGGAAGAGAAGGCAAAAAGGAAGCAATTAATTGTGACTAAAAAGCGGGTGGAATCGATGAGTAAAGGCAGGGGTTAGATTCCAAAAAGAAGGCGAAAGTACGAAGTAGAAGACAAAAGTTTCTCAGAGTAGGAAAGAAATTCAGAAGCAGGAGAGATAGGAAAAGGGGACTCCATGACTCAAGAAGAAGGGTGGGGTATAAGAAAAGCTTAGATAGTTCAGAAATAAGAGAGAAGGAGAGGGAAACTTATGTAACCTTAACCAATGGCAAAGAATAGTAACTGAGTAAGATAACTTGTGCTACTGCATTCTTACTTTGCAAACATCAAGTGCCACTATGTGGCGGGGTACTTGCTAGTGAATAATATTGAGTCAGGTTGGTAATGATGGTGGTATGTGAATTCATGAATACAAGGATAAAAAAAAAGAGTAGGCTGATGTAACTGAACCAAGTGGTAGAAGATAATAACAATGGATCTTACTACTACATTCCTAATTTGCAAAATTTAGTACATCTAGCCCTCCATCTAGCAACTACTTGCTAGTGAAGTTATAATTACTTACAAAGTGACATGATCACTTGTAGGTCAAAGAATGTTACCATTTTAGCATTTATTTTGGGCAGAGAATTTGTTATGTCACTCTGAGACATACTTCTTCCCATTCTGAATTTCTCTCATAATACATTTTAGAGCAACATTGTATATACAACATTATTATTTTAAATTATATATGCTTACCATAAACAATCAGTCTTGCTGATGAAATATCTTGACCAGCATTATTAACAGTTGCACATGTGTACACTTTAGCATCAGTTTTTGTGACATTGTTAATGCGCAAAACATCACCAGATCCTATTTGTTGTGCTCCATTGAACCATTTAATAATAGGTTTGGGTATTCCTGTTCCAATGCAGTTAAAATATGCAATACTACCTTCTTCAGCTCCAGTGTCTGTTGGTTGAAGTATGATTGAGGGAATCACTGTATTATAATGAGGCAAAATAACAAGTGATGCATGCGAATGTAATATATATTGCTACAAAGAGTGTTAGATGGATATCACCTGGTGTTGTTGGGCACGTGTACTTTAGCAAATACTTTTTTTATCAGTTTATGGTGTTTTTTTTGTCAAAATGCATACAATTGTGATATTTTGAGCTTGCTAGTAGATAAATAGGGTAAGAGAAATAAGAACAGCAAAATATCCAATAAAAATAGCATTTCGTTTGAATTTGTAGTAAGATTGAATGCATTCTTTTCTTTTCTTAGAGGTATCCTACCTGTTTTTTTTTTCCTTCTAAATATCCAATAAAGTTAGCCTATATTATACTTAATAATTAGTTACTGGACAATATAAATGAATTATAACACACCTTGAACAGTAGCTCTGGCTGCCACTGACTGCAAACTTCCAGCATCTGAAGTTACTCTACATGCATATTGTCCAGCACTGGAAAAATCGACACTTTCCAGAGTAAGTGTCATGTCCGTTCTATTTGCTGGCACAACTTCAGAGTTAGTAATTGCGGTGCTATTGTGCAGCCATTGAAAGACTGCAGGAGCATTTTGGGCAATGGTACAAATCAGTGACTCTTGTCGCTGTAACGTTAAAGCCACCGAGATGGGAGATACTTCCACAGAACAGAGAAGCATAACTGATAGTTTGCCTTGATTATTGCTGCTTGAGATAGTATAGGCTTGTAGTGGGCATGGAGACTGAAATGTAACAGTCACATTTGTGGCAGATTGCAAACTTGGTGTTCCATTATCTTGTGCAATTATTGTAACTATGGTTGAATTATTAGCAATTCTCACGATAGTGCCTACTGAGAAAAAGAAAGTGCCATTTAATCCTGCATCACGATCAATTGCTTCAAGAGTCAACAAATCCTTCAAGTTATCTCTGATATTTGTGTCAGTGAAGTGGTAGTGATATGGAACATTTAAGAACTGTGGTGGATTGTCATTGACATCTGATATCAATACAGTAATAATTCTTCTTGTAGAAAAATTACTCAAGTCTGTAGCTACTACTACTATATTGATGACATCACTACCAGTCTCGCGATCTAAAGAAACTAGGGTTGTAATGGCTCCGGTAATCTCATCAATTGCAAAGTAAGGGTTAGTTAGAGAATAAGCAATAGCGGCTTGATCACCAGAGGCAGTGGTATCTATATCTGTTGCATTGCAATATCCTATCATACTACCCACACTCAAACTCTCACTAATAGTTATGGATCTCACGCATGAAGAAGAAATAAACACTGGCGGAAGTTCATCTACATTATTTACTGTTATCACAAGAAGAGCAGAAGCAGATCTTCTGGGCAAGCCTCTATCATAGGCATGTACTGTAACATTAACCTGAGGGTTTCGCTCATAGTCAAATCCATTTTCTGTAAAAAGTCGTCCTGTGGATTTATCAATGTTAAATATAACATCTGCTTGTCCTTCAATAAAGAAAGTGTTAAAATTCGACTCTACATGATACACAACTTCTCCATTAATACCTTTATCAGCATCTGTTGCTGAAAATGTCATAATAGAATCACCAGGTAATAATGTTTCTTCTACAGTTTTATAATATGTACTTTGTAAAAATTGTGGTGTATTATCATTCTCATCTATTAGTGTCAAGTTACCAGTGACTGTAGAGCTTCTCTGAGGAGATCCTGTATCAGTGGCTGTGATAGAGAACAAGTAAAATGGCTGCAACTCACAGTCTAGAGGTGCTGTGGTTGTAATGGCTCCTGTGGCTTGGTCAATTTGGAATGGGTTTGAAGATCCTTGGTTGTTAGCGAGTGTGAAAGAATAAGTTATCTGAGAATTCGTGCCCAAGTCACTGTCTGTGGCACTGACTGAGAACACCTCCTGACCTGCTGGCAAGTTCTCTCGAAGCTGATTGGAGTACATGGAGTCAGAGAAAGTAGGGGAGTTGTCATTGATGTCTACTAGAGTTATTGTGTAATCTCTCAGGCTCTGTCTAGAAGGAGAACCATTGTCTGTAGCAGCTATTTGTAGAGTGACTTGAGAAGATGGAGGAACAAAGAGTTGAGTCAAAGCCTCACGATCTAAAACTGCACTAGTTGTAATAACTCCACTAGTTGGATGAAGGCTAAACTTTTCATATGCTTGATTTTGACCTACAAAGGAATAAGTGATTTGTGAATCTCGATCTCCATCAGTTGCTTCTACAGTACCAACTTGTGTTCCAGCAGATTCTTCTTCTAATAACATAAATGTAAATGGTTGAGAGAATACTGGACTGAATTCATTTTCATCTAGAACTTGCACAGTGAGTGTTGAGTCAGTGAATCGCTGACCATCAGAAGCACGGATTGTCAGAGTATAAGATGTTGTAGTCTCATAATCTAAACTTGCGGATAGTGTGATAACACCAGTACCAGAGTTAATAGAAAATTTGCCTTCATTGTTGCCTGAGGCTATACTCAATGTAATGGCCATCTGATCTTGATCTTGAGCTGCAAACACAGCTATTATTGATGCTACAGGCGTGACTTCTGATATATTTACAGACTGGTCTCCAGTGAGAGTCGGAGGATTCTCATTGACATTGATAACAGTTACTGATACAGTAGCTGTAGAACTCATAGCTGGAGATCCTCCATCTCTACCCTCAACTGTTAAACTATAAGATGGAGTTGTCTCAAAGTCTAGAGTATTGCTAATTTGAATCTGACCATTTGAGAGTATTCTGAATGCATTTCCAGTGTTTCCACTTGTGATTGAATATGTTATGTTAGAGTTTGGAGTGTTAGGTTGATCTGCGTCAGTGGCTAGTACTCGAATGACATTGTGTCCTACTGGCAAGTCTTCTCTTAACTGAACAGAGTAAGAGTTAGGTCTAAAGACTGGAGCATTATCATTTACATCAGACACTGTGACAGTAATGGTGGTTTGATCTTCTCTAGTCTGAGGAGTACCTCTGTCTCTTACTCTAACAACTAAACTAAAAGAAGAAATGGACTCTCTGTCAATATTTCTATTTATAGTAAGAACACCATTTCCAGAGTTCAAGGCAAATGCCAGATTAATATTTCCAGATATAATTGTGTATCTAATTTCTCCATGGATGCCCAAGTCTCCATCTGTAGCATTGATAGTTGTTACTAAAGTTCCTATGGGAGAGTTCTCTATTACAGTAACTTGATAAGGTTCTCCTGATATAACTGGTGTATTGTCATTGACATTAAGAATCTGAATTGTACTTGTAGTAGTGACTGCTCGACTAGTTCCAGGATTAGAGGCAGTTACAGTGACTGAGTAAGACTGTACAGATTCATAATCTATTGGTCCAGTGAGAGAGAGTGATCCAGAGGAGCTCAGGCACATTGCTAGGGGCAAGGGAGAACTCGATAATGGCATTACTACCTTCATCTGCATCAGTTGCTCTGTATTCTGCTACAACACTGTTATGTGGAAGGTCTTCGCTAACTTGTATTGTAGCTGGATTAGAAGTAAATATGGGAGAGTTGTCATTAACATCAGTGACTATAACACGAACTGTTGTAGTGACAGAGAGAGCACAACCACTACATCTGTCACTAACTGTTAAAGTGAATGTGTAAGAGCTCTGAGCTTCTCTGTCTAGTTGTCCTGTAGTACGCAGCAAACCAGTATTGTCTATAGAGAACCTGGTGGAACTCAGTTGATATAGGATCATGCCATTTGCAACAGTTGGAAGGTCAGGATCACTAGCCTCAATTCTTCCTAGAGTAGTAGCCACTGTATTTTCGGCAATGCTAAAGCTACACCCACCAGATTGTCTAGCACATGTTGTGTTAAAAGATGGCAGTTCATTCACATCTTGAACATTAACAGTAACCACAGTCTCTCCACTCACAACAATGCTCTCACTTTCTGCTCGAATACTGATATTATAAGAGTCAGTTGTCTCATAATTAAGAGTTTGGACTAGAGATATCTTTCCTGTGTCAGAATCAATGCTGAATTTTTGCTCAGAATTTCCTCCTACAATGGAATATAGGATATTGCCTAAGCCTCCAGTTCCTATAACTTGTGTAATCTCAGTGTTTACAGGAGTCGTTTCTGGGATATTCTGAACTGGAATTGTATTGAAGTCAATATGATTGCTGATAACTCGAATGTTGATCCGAATTCTAGCAATTTGACAGTTCTGGTTTGTGTTCTGGGCTTGCACAGTTAAATTGTGTGTACGCTTCTTGTCAAAGTTGACTCCTGGACTCCCTGTAGCAGGAATAAATACTCTGCCATTGTTAGGATCAATTGCAAATATGTTGTCTTCATTTCCCTCTATGAAGCTATATGAATAACTGGAAAACAATATTTGTGAAAATAATTAATTCTATTGGACAGAACTACAAAGTAAGGTTTCATCTTTAAGCTAAAAACATCAAAGACCGACTTATCGTTATAAAGCTATATTGCATCTTTAGTGACTTTTCATCTGAAGCATTAGTTGGAATCTAAATAGTATGGCTTGAGTTGTGTTTGTTTGGTATATAAGGATTCCAAGGATAAAAGAATTATTGTACAATTCCTAGAGTTCACTATGACTTAGCTATTCAAGTGACTTGTAAGAACATAAAACTGAAATATCATTTGTTTGAAAAACACTTAAAAGTAGTTATTAATAACATTTTAAATTTAAACCTGACAGGATTCCATAGTATAAATTCTGTCATCAAACACTCTCAGAAATATGGCAATAATTCCTTAAAACACGATATTAGCAATGGGAGATGGATATTCAGTACTCATTTCATATAAATATTGTATGGCCTAAAATAGATGTGAAATATCTTTCAATGGATCAATCATTCTAAGTTGAAATGATAATAGCTGCTTTGACAGGCAATGCGTATTATAAAGCTTAGCTAGTTTTGATTCTTGCCAAAGTCCTCCCTAATGATCAATCAGGTTAAACTCTTCATGGTGAATGTGAAAAGCAAGATAATTAGTGGGCATGCTTACTGTTTATATCCTGCAAGGTGACTTGCACACAGAACAGGCAGTCAGCATCCAGGAAGTTCCAAACCTAAGACTCTATTAACTTTTTTTTTTTTCTGGTGCCATACTAGGTGTAGAGCTTCTTTGATCGTGAACTCACAATTCCTCCAATGGCTTTGTCTACAACTGTTTCCTCTACAACTGTTTCCTCTACCCATTTAATGAGATGTATCAAGCCTTTTAGTTGTTTAACCTATACTATACTTTCCCACAGCTGCATGGTATGCTATACACTATAAATGGGAATAGTATCTTTCACTTTAGTAAATGTCCTACCTGACGTTTTAATGTCAAATTCTCTACACACTCTCTGAATACTTTATCTAATCCTGCTATGCATGAATTAAACCTCTTTTTTGCACAGTATCATGGAGTCTCTAGAAGATGGCCCTTTAATTAGAGCCTACCCCAATGCTTAAATTGTTGTGACCATTACTTTGAAATACTTAGGTAGGGGTTTCTCTTCATCCTTCAAGTTTTTACTCGCGAATTTCCTCCCTAGCTCTCTGATACAACAAGCACCTCACAATTTCTCTCTTAACAGAGAGAATGCTGCATGCAAGTCACCCTACAGGATGTATTTAACAATAAGCATTCCCATCAGTTATCTTGCTATTAATATTTTGTTTATATAGGAGAGTTTGACCTTGTTGACCCCAGAGGAAAGCTTCGGCAAGAAGTTAAATCTTCATCTGTTAAAGCAGAAAATGTTTTGCTATTATTAAAAATAGCTTTTTCATATTTTGATGTAAAATAATAATTCTTAATTTAGAACTTACTGAATATTTGAAGCTGCATCAGTAAGGTTAGTGTTCACATTATAAACTTCAGTTTGAGTTCCTTCAAGTACATTTATGAATGCATCTACAGGATCAAACAACTGGTCCCATACAATAAGTGAGAATGTGGCCACGTCTGTTTGACCTTGGACTCCAATGTATACAATCTAAGTATTACACAATAATTTAACCACTGCAGCTCAATAATAACTCTCATCAACAAATCTGTGAATATTATTCACACTGTAAAAAATATTTCACTAATATTGTACCTGCAAATTGCCGGTCAGTGAAACAGACACTGTTCTGCGACTGATAACTACTGTTGTATTGGCAAGAGTATTTGGGGTAAGAGGTCCAGGATTTAACTCTGTGATGGATGCATACAAGTGAGATGATCCACTTATATCAATCAATTCCACAAGTACTAGATTGGAAAATACAGGACAAGAAGTTTGATAGTAATTCACTCCTCCTCCAGTGATGTTATTAGTAACATTATTTCCAGTATCAATAACGGCAGGTGCTACAATAGAACATAATTGGATAGATGATTGCTCATGTGGTGCTTATAAAAGGGTGACTCACTGTCACATGTTGTAGCACTAAGGAGATCCACGAATCCAGCTGCATCCAAGTAGTTCTGAAGAATGAAGACATGATCATCATCTGGGTCAGTGGCTATGTCACGAAGCTGGCTGGTACTAATTCTTCCTATTCCCACTGTGTACACCTGGATGTCGGTATTTCTTATTCTTGTAGTTGCAGCATTGAGATTACCTCTGTTGGATCTACCATCTGTAATTAATTAAATGACAGGGTAGATTTAAATTATGCAGAATTCTTTGCTACATATTATATAGACTGTTTATTATAATTTAAAATTAAGTCACTCAGATAAACTATTACGTCAAACAAGACAACCGATCTATTACCGATCTCTCAAGTTTAACGCCAGGCCACTCTCAATTTTCATTAAACAGAAAATAATTTTATAAATTACCTGTAATGAGAATAGCAATTTTGGGTAATCCAGCTGAGTTAGGACGAGCTCCACGGTTATTAGAAGGAGTTAGTAGAAACCTGGCGTGATCTAATGCAGCTGGAGTGTTTGTTCCTCCGCCAGTATACCCAACTCTATTAATGGCACTTTGGAGAGAAGATAGAGTGAAGTAGTCATTCAAGTCAAACTGAATGGAAGAAGAACTGGCATATGCCACCACCCCTACACGAGTGAAGCGACTGCCAATGGTGAAGAAAGAGACGGCTGTCTCTATGAAATCCAGCGCAAGTCCATGATTGATCCTACCCACACTGCCTGATCTATCCAGCATGAATACCACATCTATGCTTCGTTCACAACCTGATTTCAACAATGGCACATCAACAGCAACAACAATAACAATAATAATAGTAAGTTTTTCTCTTTTTAACAGCCAATATTTTAAATTATAACTTAACCTGACATTTCGACTTCTTGCCGAAGTCCTCTTCAGGGGTCAAGAGGACTTCAGCAAGAAGTCGAAAATCGGGTTAAGTTATAATTAAAAATATTGGCTGTTAAAAAGAGAAAAATTTCCTATTATTATAATTATTTCAGTCGAGAATAACTGAATCAACAATAACATTATTTTTGAAAAAAAGAAAAAATTCCGTTGGTCTATAGAGAGTAAGACGATAACATACCAGTACTCGCTTAAAAGTATGAACACAGAATTGAAGTGTTTTTTCACTGGCTGGTTGTTGTAGCTCAATGGCAGAGTGCTTGTGCATTTTTGTAGCCACTTAGCTTAGTTATACACATGCACTGGGTGTAAACATCTACTATAACTTGCTCTTTAGCTCCTGCAATACATATATCGGCTCTCAGCTATCATTTTTCAGTTTTACTACTTCAAAGGGCAAGCTGAGCCCAGAATATTATAGATTATATTATGGTAGTCAAGTATTAGTCAATTGGAAGATAGATGGTGCATCTTGCCATTCGAGTGCTTTAACTAACCACGAGAAACTATCTGATAGACATCTTGTTAACAATTACTGTGAATATAGTTTAACAGTTTCATACTTGCCTTATACTATACGTGACTTATCTATTTTGCACTATTTTAATATAAACATAAAAGTATGTTTTTATAATAGCTATGTTGCTAAACTGCATAATAAATTTCAACCATATAATATAATACTTACTGGAGGGAATGACACTGAGTCGTACTCTCCTGGGGTTGCTGCTCTCATAATAGACCCAGTCAAATGCAGCTTCAATAGCTAGTCTCAGAAAGGAACTGTAGTGTGAGCTGGAGCTGAGTTCTACACTCACAGTGCGACCTGAATAAGATATGACAATGCAATCAATAGCTAGCAAACTATTAGACTAGTTTTTATAGTCTTACCTTCAAAATGAAGTGAGGAATTTGACCCAGGTAGTTCAGAGTCTGGATACTGGCTCCATGCTTTCTTGATAGTCATTCTCCCGGCAGTGTAGAGACTTGCAAGTCTGTCCAGACGAGACTGCATTCTGGAAGACATGATGCGACTGTCTGCATTCTGGAACTGAATTCTGGAGTTAGTGTTGGTGACTAGCTCAGCATTAAACCTGGCGGAGTTCCTATCAATGTGGTCCACTATAGGCCTACATAGTGCATCCTCAGTTGCTCTAGGTGTTGTTAGTCCAGATCTTGTGGGATAGTAATTTCCCACTTGAAATACGCTGGGAATCTGTGCACCAGTAAACTGCTGACAAAATGATATTCGAAGTATCGTTAAGCACAAAATAAATCTGAAGGTGCTTAAGTAATTCATAACGGACTATTCATTATAATGCCGTACCTGGCTTATCTCAGTTCTTATATATTCCAAGTATAATTGCATGTTTTCTTTTGTACTAACAGGAAATAGTTATCATTGCTGGGTGTTCAATGAACAATCAATGCAATATACTATATTCTATAGAGTCAATAACTTAAAAAATGGTAATTTAAAATATTTATATTAAAATACCAAAAATATTCTTCATAAAATAAAAAAAAGAGTTTTCAAGTTATTATTGATTAATTATTAACTGAAGATTCTACATCAGAACTGTAGCACAGAATTAAGTTTGAGATTGCTACAAGTTCTTGTGCAAGGTCTGTTTTGTTTACTGTTGCTTGAGATACACAGGAAGCACATAAGAGACCATATCATGAATAGACTGAATGTAATTTAGAGTTAAGTTTCCATACATTACAATTTTATGACAGTTACACACATGCACACACACACACACACACACACACACACATAAATAGTACTTTTAGTTATATAATTTACTATGTATATACTGCATGGACAACTTCAGAAATTTTCAATCTGTATTGTGAAAAATTCTGACATGATGTTTTACAAGAAGTAAGTAAATCATGGTCAACAAGGCATTAGAACATGTTATTGCAACACTGCCATAAAGTCCATAAAATGCAATATCATAGCATCACAATCATGTGGTACATCACAAGATGAATGTATGTATGTGTAAATATTTATCTTATAGTGTGAATAGCTACCTCTCTTTACATGCACATGCAAACAGACAGACAATATTATATTATATGCACCATATTATAATACACACTAGTGAAAATGGCATACATGATTTTCTAATGTCATTTTCTATTATAGTGTTATTTTTGGACTTTGCTATTGAACAGTTCAATTAACTACTAACTTAAATTATTAAATGTTATAGCTAGACACAGGGTGATTGAAGTATATTATAATTTATAATGTGCAACTTGTGTTGTTGTTTTTTGCTTGTTTTTTGTTGTTGTTTTGGTGAGCTCTAGGGTTTGTATGATTTTTTCTATGTATAATAGAGAACTTGCTGATCAGATGTACAACAGTTTTGTTTTAGTGCATCACTGTATGGAAATGAATCTCAATGCTATTAAAAAGCATTAACTACATAGCTATGGTACTATTGAGTTGACATAAATGTAACCCCTTACCTAGTGTTATGTATGTTCTTAGTCTGGTCATTGTATAGAACTATTATCAAGATAATGATATGTAAAAAGTAAATTCATGGACACATTTGAATAAATGTCAGACAATGCATTTTATTTCTGCACTTTACAGTAAAAAGAAGGAAAATGACTGGATATGTAATAATGTTTAAAATACAAAAAAGTCAAAAATAGTTTTGTCAAAAATCACACAAAATTTGTTGAAATGGCATCTCAAACTTCAACTCTGCAATTAGAAAACAACAAAATTTGTCACATTTCATACTAATTTGATTAGCTAATTGTAATTCATAATGGTTCCACAGAAAATTGTATTTTGCATATTTCCAATTCATTTTTCATATCATAAAAAATTCAATCTTTTTGACTTAATAAAAATATTTACAGCTAAATTCCAACTTCAAACTACTTCATTCCCCATTTATATTTGTAGCTATCCAATGATAGCTTGGCACTTTTGTTACAAGGAGGATTACAAAGGAATGTATTGTAATAGCCATGATTCTTTCTTAGAAGATATATGATATTTTGAGTGCTATTCAACACCCTTAACATAATAATGGTACACTAAATTGTAACTGCAAAAATTCTATCTTAACACTGACCTATGAATTAATAAACAAAACTGTGCGCTATTTAGAGATATTTAGAGTTAGACAAGGCAGTACAGATTTAAATTAAGTTCTGGTGGTGAACAAGCTGTTTGATATGTTGCATGCAGGTCAAAGTATCTTCATGCAGTCAGGCAAAAGTTGACATTTTACTTATGCAGAGGACAATTGCAATAAAGGTATGTGATTTTTTTCCTTTTATTTAAAGCTTAAGGAAACACAGCTTAACACATCTTAATGTACTAAATCTTAAAGTGATAGTCACATCAAAGAATGCACAGCTGTAACTTATATAAGTATGGACTGCAGTGGCAGTATATGATATAGCAATGTGGATATCATAGTAAGTTTAATAAAAATGGTTTATTAAACAAGCTGTAAACTGTGCAGTGTGACATTATTAATCTAACTAAGTAGAATAGTGGGAAGTATAACAATCATCATTAATGATATTCATTGTATTGCTTTTTGTATGTGCAAGTTGTGCACATGTCCAGAGAGTCTTGGGTGTGTGCATGGTGTGTGTAGATTAAGTTTCTGAAAGCTAATCCTCCTTGATCCATCTAGATAGTGGGTTGTTGTAGTGCATAACTAACCTAAGTAGTTACATTTGGTGACCTTGCCAAGGCTGAATGAGTGGCAGACCTTTGTAGAAAAAGACGCTTGAATTTAGTGGGCTTGAGTTGAATGTTCAAAAGAGAGCTCAAAACACTGCACTATAATTTAAGATATTTGGCCTCAGACCAGGGAAGATGACAGCTAAGTGTTTGAATACTGGTACATCTATGTGGAGACTGAGACATGCTGGATGGAGTAGAGGAACCAAGACAAGTGTAGTCTGAGGAGCAGAAGCATATCAATAGAAGCTTTATTTGGATAAGAGTGCAGCTCAGATATTCTTGTATTGTTGATAGAAGAAAAGGGTTTTACTGTAGCTATAGAATCGCTTAAGAAACAGTTTTCAACCTGTTGATTGAGGAGTTATGTGGTTTGGAATTCCAACACAAGATGCAAGGGGAGTAGCAGTCTGCTGAGCAGTTAGGTATCTCTTTACAGCAGCTAGGTTGTAAAGCTTTTCTATTCATGACATTTTTTTGTGGATTATCATAAGCTAGTTCCGGTAACATGTGTGTGTGGTTTTGTAACAAACTTCTTGTCAGAATTAATCTCCGGTAGTAGTATTCTCTAGCCATACTACTAAATATTCATTCATAGTATATGTAGCAAGAGCTTTTGAAAAAGGCTCATTAGGTGGTTATCCATCTTAGGGAATGATATATAGTCATTTGAGGAAGTATGTCTGGTGGCGTGGGATGAGGAAAGAAATCAAAAGGATTAATAGAGGTGCCAGGAGAGGTACTCATCAAACTTTTAAATGGTCATTGAAGCTGATACAAGTAAGATGACCATTCCATAATGTTGGTGTGGATACTTTTCAGTTACCTTTTACTTAGTTTTTATGCTAAGTGGGCCGAATGTTTCCCCATGTAGGATAAGAAGACAGTGAGTTGTTTGTGGAACATATTATTGGTTGTAATGGTATACCTGTGCAGTTGATACCATATCGGGACAAACTTCTTGTCAGAATTAATCTCTGGTAGTATTATTCTCTAGCCATACTACTAAATATTCATTCATATTACTTGTTCTTTGACCACAAAATTATTTACTTACTTGAATGAAATTAATTCAGTTGATGGTAGTTTGTCATAATCACATTCTTGAACTAACCCAGTTGATGGTAGTTTGTCATAATCACATTCTTGAACTAACCCAGTTGATGGTAGTTTGTCATAATCACATTCTTGAACTAACCCAGTTGATGGTAGTTTGTCATAATCACATTCTTGAACTAACCCAGTTGATGGTAGTAGTTTAGCATAATCACATTCTTTATCCTTTAATTCCAAAGCTGCATTTTGGTTTCTGTCAGTCTTGTTATGTGACAAATTATCATGAGTGTTCTGTTGAATTACTTGATTAGCTCGTTCCTTTTTCCTATATCAGAATCAACGACACCAACAAGTGAAGTGGGTCAGTTGCATATAATTAACTTACTTTTTCAGACTTTGTTTGTGAAGCTGCATCTTTTTCTTTACTATAATTATAATTATAATTACAAGTACTATAAGCAGAATCAGGCCTGCAATGCTGCTTACACTTCCAATTATTACTGTTGTTGCTACAATAGAAAAAAAAAACAGTGGTTAGTGATATAATAATACTAAATAAGAATATAATTTGCGGATTAGATTATACTTTATTTTAATATGAACTATATAATTGAGCTATAATATTACTGCACTTCAGTAGCATTTACTAGCTAAAAGAAAGTGCCAATTGCTAGTTCAACAATATGTCACTTACATCCTGAACTAGGTGATGATCCAGGTGCAGATATGCTGGCCACATTGATATCATGGGTCGCCAAAGCTTTTTGGATGTTAGCATTCTGCAGAATCTTGACAGAAATAGAAGCTTCAACAGGATTGTTGTTGTTGTCCAGGAAGACTAAATTTACTTTCACGCTTTAAAAAAAATTGAAAGATCTCATGTAAACATTTTTTGTTGTCTTAGCACTCCTTTAACTAAGTTAGTGTTTATTTAATCTGAAAACAGAACTATAAAAGTTGTACTTGTCAACAGCACCCCACCCCTCATTCCCCCCCCCCCCCCCCACTCACACCCACTTTTTCAATCCACATTGGGATAACTACAACTACTATATGCAAGTTCTTGATTAATTGCACCAAAAATTTGAACAATGAATTAACTGCTATAGAATTTAAGAAAAATAATCGACAAATTTGCAAACTTAAAACAATTTTTTGTTGCTGTGTGAGTAAAGTCCACATATTGATGAATTTTACAACTACCTTTGTTGGTCCTTACTGGTAATGCAACAACAGTATTAACTTACGATATATATATGTATATAATATCACTGGTCATATTCTGACTAAGAATACGTTACTTGATTTAACTTTGATAAAGCACTGAAGTATACCTGGTGGGAGGAGGTGATGGCCTTGTTTGTAGAGTCATTGCTTCCCCATTAGGTGGTTTACATTTAGTTACCACTTTCAAGCTGAGTAAGTAGCTACAGAGCATCTGTTGCTGCTCTGATGTAGGCTCATATTCATTAGTTGGACATGACGTCCACAAGAGAATAAAACTGTCTCTCTCATGAGAAATAAAGTTGGGCTGGCAGGAAGTATTCAATGAAGACATAGATACTTGACGTTTCCTTCTGGAATTCGTACCAGAGTTTCTAGAGAGAGCCTTACAGAAAAGAGCAAAGTAATATATTAGTATTCAAAATAGCCTCTCTACTTACTTGTAGTGTTTGGTCTATATAGAGCTGCACCAAGTCAGTGAGTTTATCCGCAGTAGCTTCACCTCCAGACACTACAACTGATGAGACAGGATTGACATGCTTGCACTCATGACCTGAAAATGCTTCAAGGCATTGTTGTCCTGTCATATAGTTAACGGCACAAAATCATTAAGCATGATAACTCTCACAATGAATAATTACCTTGGGGACATGTGTTGCTAGAGCAATTGATTTCTAACTGGCAGGTTCTTCCAGTGTAATTGCTGTTACAATTACATGTAAATGAGCCTCTGGTATTAGTGCATACTCCATTATCACCACAAGGATCTATTTGATATAGTAAGGTATGACTATTTTATTCATAATAGTATGGCACATAAATTGCCCATAAAAATGTATGGGAAAATCACTATTCAATTGAAATTGCACGGGGAAAGTGAAAATAGCACATAACTAAGTGAAGTACCGTGGAAACTAAGTGAAGTACCGTGGAAACTAAGTGAAGTACCGTGGAAACTAAGTGAAGTACCGTGGAAACTAAGTGGAAACTAAATGAAATACCACGGTAGCTAAGTGAAATAGCACGGGTAAGTGCACACATGTGCAGCGTTAACCTTGGAAGTGTACAGTTCGAGTAGTTTCTAGTTGGAGACAATGTCATTCTTTACCACAGAAGCTCTACCTGTATTAGACGAAATGTTTTCAACAGTTTAGGAGGAGCAGTAGGTTGAAAACGAAGTTCCAGAGGAAGCTAATCCTGAAATACGGAGATAGTGAGTGAGTGATACAATGTAGCTACAAATGCAAATGTTGTTTTTTTAACTGGCCTACTATGCTATAAGGTATCAAAGCTTTGCCTCATGCTATTTCAATTGCGTTACTCGTATTATTAATCTCAAATAGCTCGGTTACCCGTGCTATTACTCATAAAAATAGCACATAATGAATCACTCACTCTCTGTGCATTCATCTATGTCAACACTGCAGTTCTTTCCAGTGTATCCACTTTGGCAAGTACATTCATATCCACCGATTACATCCCTTAAAGAGCAAGTGCCACCATTCTGGCATGGAGAAGGGCTACATGGCGATAATTTACACAAATTTGATCCCGATATACTAGCTACCATCACTCTCTGCTTTGTGATGGAATGTATTTCTGCTTCTAGTCGTAGTGAATCAAAATAGTGACAGTCATTTTCCTTGCTGGGATTGTCAATGTCTACTATTTCTACAAGTACTTCATGAATTTTGTCTGAAATACATACACAAGAAAGATAAAATCTTCATTTATTGTCACTGATAGTAAATCATGTTATTCTTCAACTATAATATATATCTTACCATAAACTACTAATCTAGCTGATGCCTCAGTCCTGCCTGCATTATTGTTCGCTCGACATGTGTAAACTTTTGCATGACTTGCACCAGCTTTCAAAATTGACAGCCTCCTTCCACTTCCAACATGCTGAGCCCCAACGAACCAATTGATTACAGGAGTGGGTAAACCCACAGCTACACATTCAAACATAGCTGTGTTTCCAACTTCAACACTAGTGTTGTGAGGCTCGGCAATAATCATTGGAATCACTGCATAGTAATTACAAACTACTGTGAATAACTAAATCAAAATTGAATTCTGATACACTTGTACTGGCTGAAATACAACCCTCATGCATATTTAAAAAATATATATATATATATTTTATACATAGCTAAAAAAATGTATGTATAGGCTTTTTTTTCCCGTCATCATGCAAACAAGAAACATTACTCAGTGTAATCTTTATTAAGCTATTCTGTGAAGATTTCCTATGATACTATGTATTTAGCTAATGAAATCAAAATATCTTATTTGCCTTAACACTTGGAATGATATGCAATGAGTTGCAGTGAGCAGTCTTTGTAACACTAAGTCTTCCATAGAAAAAAATATTGGTTTAAGGGACATTAGCTAAATGATCTATTTGTCAGCATTAAAAACAAAAGAGCATAATAAATCATTATTTTATAGAAATAGCTGAACTTATTATAACAAATTTAAATTTTCTGTAATATCAGGCAGGAATAGACTATGTGACAATATTGTCATCTGCCATGTGCGTTATATACAATTCAATAATCCATTTCCAAATAAATGTATTTATACAAAAAGGTGTGCTTGATAACTTCTAGAACTTATACCTTGAATAGTAGCTTGTCTTGCTACTGACTGCAAACTTCCTGCACCAGATGAAATTTTGCAAGCATACTGTCCAGCACTTGTGAAAAGAACTTCATCCAAAGTATAAGACACATGAGTATTGTTTCTTAGAACGGACAGAGAGTTAGTTACTGCAGTACCATTATGAAGCCATTGAATTTCTGCTGGAGAGTTTCCAAATATTCTGCAGTGAAATAATCCACTCCTTCCTAAAGTAAGAGCTAGTGATGATGAACTCACAGACACTGAACAGAGAAGTTGGGCTGATAAAACCCACTGGTTATTGACTTGAGTAATTTTATATTTCTGAAGTTGGCAAGGAGAGGCAAATGTGATCGTTATGTAAGTTGATGAGTTCAAGCTGGGAATACCGTTATCACGTGCTATTATTTCCACTTGTGTTTCTGTCTCAGTTGTTCGTACTATGTCACCTACCATGAGAGTAAAAATGGCATTGTTACCTGAATCTCGATCACTGGCACTCACTGTCAAAAATTCCTGCAAGCTGCTTTCAATAAAGCTGTTAGTAAAATGGTAGCTATATGGAGTGTTAGAAAACTGTGGGGCATTGTCATTTACATCCTCTATTGTAACACGTACAAGTCTGCTTGTAGTTCTACCTGCCAAATCTGTAGCATCAACAGTGAATGAGGAGATTCCATTATTATTTTCTCTGTCCAGTAATGCAGTGGTCCTAATCTCTCCATTGTTTGGGTCGATGGCAAATTGAGAGCTTCCTCTCAGTGAATATCGAATAGGCAATTGGTTTCCAGTAGCAACTGAATCAAAATCTATGGCCTGGCAAGTAGCCACAGTGCTGCCAATGTTTACATTCTCACTGACTGTAAGGAATCTGTCACATCCTGAGAAAAATGGCGGAGCTTCATCTACATTGGTTACTGTTATAACCAGAAGGGCAGAACTAGATCTTCTAGGTATGCCTCTGTCATTTGCAAAGACTGTCACATTTACCTCAGAATTTCGCTCAAAGTTAAATGAGTTTACAGCATACAGTCTACCATTGGAATCAATTTCAAATGCCACATCGGCTTCACCCTCAAAGAAAAGAATATTAGGATTAGAATCAACTGAATATTGAACTTCACCATTCAAACCTTTATCACTATCTGTGGCATTGAACTGCATCACTGTAGTTCCTGGAGTTAGATCTTCAGAAACAGTCACGCGATATATCATTTGTGAAAATATAGGGCTGTTATCATTCTCGTCTATTAGTGTCAAGTTACCAGTGACTGTAGAGTTTCTCTGAGGAGATCTTGCATCAGTGGCTGTGATAGAGAACAAGTAAAATGGCTGCAACTCACAGTCTAGAGGTGATGTGGTTGTAATGGCTCCTGTGGCTTGGTCAATTTGGAATGGGTTTGAAGATCCTTGGTTGTTAGCGAGTGTGAAAGAATAAGTTATCTGAGAATTTGTGCCCAAGTCACTGTCTGTGGCACTGACTGAGAACACCTCCTGACCTGCTGGCAAGTTCTCTCGAAGCTGATTGGAGTACATGGAGTCAGAGAAAATAGGGGAGTTGTCATTGATGTCTACTAGAGTTATTGTGTAATCTCTCAGGCTCTGTCTAGAAGGAGAACCATTGTCTGTAGCAGCTATTTGTAGAGTGACTTGAGAAGATGGAGGAACAAAGACTTGAGTCAAAGCCTCACGATCTAAAACTGCACTAGTTGTAATAACTCCACTAGTTGGATGAAGGCTAAACTTTTCATATGCTTGATTTTGACCTACAAAGGAATAAGTGATTTGGGCATCTCGATCTCCATCAGTTGCTTCTACAGTACCAACTTGTGTTCCAGCAGATTCTTCTTCTAATAACATAAATGTAAACGGTTGAGAGAATACTGGACTGAATTCATTTTCATCTAGAACTTGCACAGTGAGTGTCGAGTCAGTGAATTGCTGACCATCAGAAGCACGAATAGTCAGAGTATAAGATGTTGTAGTTTCATAATCTAAACTTGCAGATAGTGTGATGGAACCAGTGTTAGAATTAATTGCAAACTTGCCCTCATTGTTGCCTGAGTCTATACTCAATGTAATGGCCATCTGGTCTTGATCTTGAGCTCGGAACACAGCAATTTCTGTTCCTGTAGGAGCAGATTCTGATACATCTACAGACTGGTCTCCAGTGAGAGTCGGAGGATTCTCATTGACATTGATAACAGTTACCGATACAGTAGCTGTAGAACTCGTAGCTGGAGATCCTCCATCTCTACCTACCACTGTTAAACTGTAAGATGGAGTTGTCTCAAAGTCTAGAGTATTGCTAATTTCAATTTGACCGTTTGCAAGTATTCTGAATGCATTTCCAGTGTTTCCACTTGTGATTGAATATGTTATGTTAGAGTTTGGAGTGTTAGGTTGATCTGCATCAGTGGCTAGTACTCGAATGACATTGTGTCCTACTGGCAAGTCTTCTCTTAACTGAACAGAGTAAGTGCTAGGTCTAAAGACTGGAGCATTATCATTTACATCAGACACTGTGACAGTAATGGTGGTTCGATCTTCTCTAGTCTGAGGAGTACCTCTGTCTCTTACTCTAACAACTAAACTAAAAGAAGAAATGGACTCTCTGTCAATATTTCTATTTACAGTAAGAGCACCATTTCCAGAGTTTAAGGTAAATGCCTGATTAATATTTCCAGATATAATTGTGTATCTAATTTCACCATGGATGCCCAAGTCTCCATCTGTAGCATTGATAGTTGTTACTAAAGTTCCTATTGGAGAGTTCTCTATTACAGTAACTTGATAAGGTTCTCCTGATATAAATGGTGTATTGTCATTGACGTTAAGAATCTGAATTGTACTTGTAGTAGTGACTGCTCGACTAGTTCCAGGATTGGAGGCAGTTACAGTGACTGAGTAAGACTGTACAGATTCATAATCTATTGGTCCAGTGAGAGAGAGTGACCCAGAGGAGCTCAGAGTAAAAGGCACATTGCTAGGGGAAAGGGAGAACTCGATAATGGCATTACTACCTTCATCTGCATCAGTTGCTCTGTATTCTGCTACAACACTACTGCGTGAAAGGTCTTCACGAACACGTACTGTAGCTGGATTAGAAGTAAATATGGGAGAGTTGTCATTAACATCAGTGACTGTAACACGAACTGCTGTAGTGACAGAGAGAGCACAACCACTACATCTGTCACTAACTGTTAAAGTGAATGTGTAAGAGCTCTGAGCTTCTCTGTCTAGTTGTCCTGTAGTACGCAGCAAACCAGTATTGTCTATAGAGAACCTGGTGGAACTGGGACTCAGTTGGTATTGGAGCATACCATTAGCAACCGTTGAAAGGTCAGGATCACTAGCCTGAATTCGTCCTAGATTAGTAGGTGCTCTATTTTCAGTTATTGTATAAGCACACCCTCTGGGCTGTCTAACACAAGCAGTGATAAAAGAAGGTGATTCATTGACATCTTGGACATTTATAGTAATATCCACATCTCCCCTAACAGTTGTTCCTACACTTTCAGCTCTAACACGTAATATATTATACATTTGTGTTGTTTCATAGTCTAATGTCTGGCGTAATGTCAGTCTTCCATTAGTGGAGTCTATTTGAAATGGACCATTTCCTTGTACTATAGAATATTGTATAGCATTGGCTCCTCCGGTAGCTACAACTTGCACTAGTTGTGTTCCTGTAAATGCTGTCTCAGATATGCTCAATGTTGGAATGCGGTTAAAAGTGATGCGATTGCTGATAACTCGTATGTTAATTCTGATTCTAGCAATCTGACAATTCTGATTTCTGTTCTCTGCTTGCACAGTTAAGTTATGTGTGCGCTTTGTATCAAAGTTGACTCCTGGACTTCCAGATGAAGGAATGAAAACTCTGCCATTGTTGGGATCTATTCTAAATATTCCCTCTCCACTTCCTTCAATGAAACTATAAGTGTACCTAAACATTTGATGTTATCATTATGATCAAATAAAACCACACAAAATTTTACAAAATTAGTTTTCAGATTGAACACATAGATAGGTATGCAAATGGGTGCCCATTCCTCGCTCTATAAAACTGACCACTGGGTATCTTTCATGAATACTTCATCTGTGAACTGAGTTGGGAAAGAGCTTTCACCTACAGTAGCTAACAATAATTCATCACTGATCATGGGTAGAAGAAAGGAAGAGAAGCAAAATAACGTGAGGGTTAAAAAAAATAGAAAGCAGGTGAGAAAAGGCTGACCGATTTAACTACTTCAATGAAGAAGTGAAAGAAAATACACAGAATATACACTTTTGCTGTAATATTTTTCATTTGCAAAACTCAGTACTTCAAGTGCCACAGTGGTGAGGTAAAGGGTCATCACATTTAGTAGAAGGAGATAAGAAAATGAAGGCGATTAAAAGGACAGAGTTACCGAAAAGCATGAGATGACAATAGAGGAAAAGAGAATCCATGGCTGAAAAAAAAGGAACTATCATCATCATCTTCATCAGAAGTGTCATTTGAGGATTCATTGTGACTTTAAACTGCTTCATAGAGGTGTGGCTCCAATTCCCCACCACAGTTCATGCTTTCTTGACTAACATCTGTAGCAGAATATGATAGGCTCAAGACACAAAAGGTATCTGAGTTAATAGCTTCACTTTCATAGACGCATTACTGCTAGTGCTGGCCATATCAGTTTATGAAAAACTTATGGTGTCTATAGTATAGCAAGACTACTACTCGCCAGAGTAGCTGTTCTCAACATGACTTCACACAAACTACACCCAATTCAGGAAATAAGATTTCAGGAAACAGGAAGCAAAAAATAAGCAAATTTTAAGTTCAAATGTTGAACTTAAATCTAAAATATATTTTGTGACTTTTTTATACCATAATCTACACTTTCAACAAGAAAAACAAAAATAAAATAAATCTGCAACCTCCCTTTAAAAAAAAATATATATATATAATATATTTATTTATTTATTCCACCCTAGATATCTTCACAATGATATCTTTAGGTACATGATGGGTGAAATAACTCACGATATTTCACGCTATTATTTCATGCTGTACTGCACTGCGCAAGCTCATTACCCTTGTAGTTATAGCAACCGGGCCAAACTTTTCAATTTTCTGGTTTTTACAGCTACCTTCCTCTGCTGTACCCTGCTCAACAGGGTTAGAGCGGCTGCTAAAATATCAGATGGGGATGTGGGTAGCCTCTACAACCAACTTTAGCTGTGAGTTACCCTTCCTCCACTACTAACTACGGTAGTAAAGAATCTAGTGTGGAATAAACCACTTATTACACTTGTCAGAGTGATATGGCAAGATATTTCACTCTCAGGCTTTATTTTCACTCGCCTCTGGCTCGTACAAATATATTAGATATATTTATTTTTTTTCCCTTTAACCTGAAAATTTAAGGACTTTTTTTCAACAATGACTTTGTTAGCAAATTATTTAACAAACCAACTTGAGCTGAGGGTTTGCACTCTTAGTGCTCTAGTTTATTTCCTATATAATTCTTTAGCTTTGACTTTTCCTGTCAGCAAATTGATTTTACAATGCATTATAGTAAATATATAGTGTTAGTAAATCCACAGATAGGAAAACATAACATAGCTATAAAGTATATTCACTTACGTATTTCCCTGAGCTGCTCTAGTGAGGTTCCTATTCACTTCATAAATAGTCTCTCCTCTGTGAGCTCCTTCAACAACATTTATGAATGCATCCACGGGATCAAACAGTTGATCCCATACTAGTATTGTAAATGTGGAGGTGCTTGATTGACCTTGAACTCCAATATATACTACCTGTAGATGTGTTAAATTATTATATACCAGAATATACCAGTAATTATATATAAATAATACTTTGCACAAGTCAACATACAAGATGGGGAGATATTTCAATAGCATGCATAAGTATTTTCACAAGCTGAAGTTACTGACAATACAAGCATAAGAGTGAAATGTCGTCCTCATATTGTACCAGTGTATGAATTGTTTATTGTGCATTGAATATTTTTTTCCAAAGCAGCAAAACAAGTATGCTTCAAATTTTTGTCGTTCAGAGGTAAACTCCACTATACATCTAAAATACAGTTGTCCAGAACCACTCACAGGCATGTTGGAGCATTCAATATGCAACATTCAACATTGAAGAGTATTGAACCCTTGTATGATGCAGAAAAACTTCAGGGAAAATATCCTATGTATAGTAGCTAGATTTATGGTGTAGTGGAAACCGTCTAAACTTCCTCCCAGTGGACCAAGTATAATATACAAATAATTTACTAACAAACTTTTCTTTTTATCATATAAATTGTGTTAACAATACCTTGGAGCTTGATGACAAGGTTACAGTCACTGTTTTGCGACTGATTGCCATAGTTGTGTTGGACTGGGTATTAGAAGTAAGAGGTCCAGGATTTGTCACAGTACCAGACGCAAAGAGGAAGGACGTGCCTCTAACATCAATCAATTCTACCAACACTTGGTTTGAGAATTCAGAGCAAGAAGTCTGGTAGTAGTTTATACTACCTCCAGGAATTACATTGGTCACATTGTCTCCTGGCTGTATAATAGCTGGGGCTATTTGAATAAAAATACAAACAAAACTTAATTTGAGATATTCTAGCCTGCCAAACTCTTTCAACAACATGTAATGAGCCTGATAGCATGTGTCCAGCAAGCAAATCACTTTCAATTAATACATGGTCGTCAGTACAATGGGTTCATGTAACCCAAAAATAACTTATCCAATATATTGACTGGGTTCAGTTGTTGTTTTCATTATTATCAATTTATGAGCATAAAAATAGAATATTGTCTGACATTTATGGTTTTTACGAATACATTTATTTCCACAAAAAGCATGGAACAGCTTATTACATTATTATTATTATTATTATTATTATTATTATTATTATTATTATTATTATTGGTAAGCAAGTATAGCAAGGTGAGTCACTATGATTATGTATGGATGTACTTGTGCCAAATTTAACTGCATGTTGCTGATGACTTTTTGTCAATGACTTTTAGCAGGCTATCACTGCATTATAACTAGTGATGTGCTTGAGCACAAATGGCGAGCGAGCCTAAAGACTATACTATTTTTATATGAATGATTTTGACTTCTAACACTGAAGCTACTGAAAATAAGGTTCAGTTTTTAAATTTCGCATACACGGTAAAGGGATTTCAGTGCCATAGTAACAACTCTCTGCAACTGCTTCGAAGGGAAAAAACAACAACAAAACAATACACGTTATTTAAACGTTTTCTTTGTGATATTCTTTAGCTAAGTAGTGGTTGTAACACACAATGTTTTGACACAACTGGACATGCACCTACACAGACTTACCTTAGCGGTAGTCTAGTGGACAATGTATTTTCAAGTAAATACTGTTGGGCACGGCTTATAACCATGACAAAGAGCGCATTGACTTACCACCGCCACTAACTCGAATAGAAATGGAAGTCCCTTAAGTTTTCTAGTTTTAACCGCACCCGCAAAAGAATTCAAAACGGTAAACAATTCAATTTCTAGGGTGATACGGGTACTGATCGATAAACCAGAGAATTCTGTTAAGTGCAATTTGGGACGGGGTCGACCACATAACTAACACAAAAACGCGAGGGTCAAAGTACAAAATGACATACGTACGTCCAAACATATATACAAATAAATAAATAAATAAATAAATAAATAAACATCCCCGATTTTCGATTATGTTACCCCTGTAAGTGTCTCGCTCGCTACGCTCGCCAAATACCAGTATCCACTAAATGAATCAATCTAGTTGGTTCTCCAAACTACCCAGCTTCCCTCGTGTAATATTTGCATGCTGTGAACTGTATGCTATTGAGACTGAACCCTAATTACAGAATGTAGCTAATGATAATAATAACAAAATTTCCTCCTATCCTTGTGTGTGTGTGTGTGTGTAAGGAAAGGTGCTGAGCTACTGCCTCAAATAAAATTTTCTAGATATAACCCTGACAATGCATTACTTATAGTCAGCATATGCCATTACAGAGAATAGTTATAATTCAACTAGCATGTTTATAAATGTGAAATACATTTGACTCACTGTGCTGCTACAGACTACACTGGAAATTCATTGGCGAATAAGTGAAGTGAGTGAGACACTAGTGGTGTCAAATTAAGAATCAGGGATATTTGTTATCGAGCAAGTAAAGAGAGTGAGATAATATTAGGGGTAGACAATTGAAAATCGGATATATGTAATAGTTATAAACCAATATTGAGGTTTGTAAATGATTTACAAATCCTGAGTGGCATCAGTTTGTGAATCGCAATTCAAACCAATTTTTTTTAGTTTGTAATTATTTTATAGCACGTTGATAACAAATAGCTCTATTTATATATCTCTGGTCATTTTCCCATTACTTTTAATAGTTGCTACGAACTATATCAATTTTTTCCTCGAATACATTTTCATACGGGAATACATTTTCATATGGGAATACAGGGGACTATATCAAATTTATAGTACTCGACAACAATCGCAGTCGAGTGAGCTAAGCGAGCGAGATACTATTAGTGGTGGACAATTGAAAATCGGGTATATGTTATATGTTATATATGTATGGATGGATGGTAAGTATGCTCCTTAAACGCGCTTGTGGGTGCCGGTTTTTCTCCTAAAAACATGGCTTTTTAGGCTTGGCCCCACTTTTTTCTGATACTACAGCATTAAGAAAGTCTTACTTGAAACTTGAGCTTCAAATTGTGAGATACTTCCTGCAAGAAGCTTGTTTTTCAAGTCCCAAAAAGTTACTTCGACAGGTTACTATGGCATTTGAAGACCCTATTCCGGACGTAAATTAAAAAAAAAAACTCGCCATTTTTAATTGCAACTGCTAAATGCCACTTGCTGGTTGTCAAGTACCACTGGTAGTCAGAATGGCTAAATGTTAATAGTAAGGAAGGTACCATTGCTTGGGAGAAGCTGTGGTAAGTATGTAGTTCCATATTTGTTAGCTAAAATTATGAAGAATAACTTTGGCCATTGTTCTTTTGGTAGAGCTGCAAGTTTATTCACCAGTTACTGGTAATTGAGGTAGTCAGAATAGCTTAAATTGAATACTACAGACTTATCACTACTCAGGATATTAAGGTAAGAATGTAGTTCTGTATATATTTGCTGTGATTATTGTTTGACTGCTAAGAATCCATTTTTGTCATCGTGTTATAAAAAGCTTATTCAGGCAAAGTTCATCATATAACAAAATTGCAACATAACAAGACAGCTCGCTCGCGATTTGTGCTCAAGCACACCACTAGTTATCGAGCAAGAGGAGCTAGTGAAATACTGTTAGGGGCGAACAATTGAAAATCAGGTATATGTGATATATATATATTATTCATTTGATACAGGAGAATATCACGAGTCTGTTGGCTTAGTATTTACGTGAGTGCCGCAGGCACGAGCGTAAATACCGCCAATCAGACGAGTAATATTCTCGGGTATCCAATGGATAATAAATTTATTAGGTACTGCTCATGGCAATACCTTGGTAACAAGAAATTTACCTAGGGGGACGTAATAACCCAACGTAATAACTATGAACACAGGTGATATGGAAAAATATTGCCCTAAGCCACATCCTGTTTACTTTAATGCATTTTCTATGTGGCAACAGTTATCAGGCTCTGTTCAGTACCTAATAAATATGTATATTTGGTACGTATGCCCCTAAAACACGCGTGTGGGTTCCTTTTTTTCTCCTAAAAACACGACTCTTTAGGCTTGATCCCACTTTCTTCAGATACAATAGCATTAATTAAGTCTTACTTAAAATTTGGGCTCCAAATTGAGAGATAATTTGTGCGAAAAGCTTATTTTTCAAAAAACCCTTTACCAGATGTAATTTCAAAACTACGTTGTTTTGGGGGGCTACTAAATGCCGCTTGTTGGTTGTCAAGTGCCACTGGTAACAATACTACAGATTTATGTAACCAAACTGGGCAGGCTTAAAATTGTGAGAGAATTCCTGCGAAAATCAAGTCCCAAAAAGTTGCTGCGACTGGTTACTATGGCATTGAAGATCCTTTACCATATAAATTTGAAACTCGCCGGTTTTTTTATTTTATTTTATTTATTTATTTATTTTTTGCCGCTTGTTGGTTATCAAGAGCCACTGGTAGTCAGAATGGTATAAGAGCCACTGGTAGTCAGAATGGCTTCTAAAGAAGCTACCACTACTTGGAGGAAGCTGTGGTAAGTAGGTGATTCCATGTTTATATTTATTAGTTAAAAAAAAACTCTGGCTTTTCTTTTTTTGTAGCTGTGAGCTTGTTGTCAAGAATGACTGGTGAATTCAGATAGTCAGAATGGCTTAAATTTGATACTACAGAAGTTACCACTACTCAAGAAAATGTGGTTAAGAAAGTAATTGTATTTGTTTGCTAAAATTCATGATCTTTTGTTTTTGTAGCTGAGAGCTTGTTGTCAAGAATTACGAGTAAATAGCTTAAATTTGATACTACAGAAGTTACCATAACCACTACTCAGGAAATTGAGGTAAGTAGTAATTCCATATTTGTTGGCTAAAATTACAAATAACACTGGCCTCTTTTTCTTTTTTCTTTTTCTTTTTGTAGCTGAGAGCTTGTTCAAGAGTTGCTGGCAATTGAGGTAGTCGGAATGGCTTAAGTTTGAAACTACAGAAGGTGCCATTACTCAGGTTAGAAAGTATTCCTGTATTTGTTTGCTAAAATTAATGGTCAACTGTTATTGTACTGTTTTGCATGAACTGAGCTAATGTAAATTATGTAGTAACAATACTGTAGTTTTATGTTACTGAATCAGGAAGGGTCCGGCAAAGTCAACACCAGTTCGGGCAGGATCATTTGATATTTGTGCTCAAGCACACCACTAGTATATGTATGTATGTATGTATGGATGGTACGTATGCTCCTTAAGCATGTGCGCAGGTAGTCTCGCATAGCCAGACCCTTTACCAATCGCTACGCGGGAAAAGTGTCTGGTAGACTGACATTGAGCAGTTTGTTCTTGCTTAGTCAGCAAGTGAACTGTGGTTCAATTAGTGTGGGTGTAAATCGTTAAATATTTTAAAGCGCATGAATTGTTTAGATCAGTAGGCAGAGCTCGTTCTGTATTGCCATGAAGAAATGTTGCTTATGCAAAACTATGCTGGGAAATGCTGCAAGTTCAATTTAATGACACTGATATTGATTCTTGGCTAGCATTATTCACCTTTAAGCACGACAAAAACCTAAGGTACTATGGCATATACAATGACCCGTGCACAAAGCAACAACTGTATCTTACTGAGCGAAATTTCCAACTGCAAGATACCTTAAAAAGACTAGTCCAAGTCCCTGCTTAGCATTATTAATGACATCATCTAAAGGAAGAGTTTTAACGCTGCTGTTGGAGAGTTGTTCACATAAATACAACATTCACAGAAGTTTGAGCAGATTTACGTCACAGGATATTACGTTACCTATTGTTTGTGGTCTCCCCAATTAGTGAGGGGAACTGAACAAACTGCTCCATGTCAGTCTACCAGACCCTTTTTCTGCGTAGTGCTTGGTAAAGGGTCTGGCTACGCGAGACTAGTGCGCAGGTGCCTTTTTTTTTTTCTCCTAAAAACACAGCTTTTTAGGGTTGACCCCACTTGCTTCTGATACTGCATCATTAAAAGTGTGCAGGTAGTCTCGCATAGCAACCTAACTAGGCAGGCACTCTCGATATTTGTGCTCAAGTACATCACTAGTTGGTAAGTGAGCGAAGCAAGTGAGACACTATACAGTGGTGTCAATTGAGAATTGGGGATATTATTTATATATATGTGGACATACACGTACCCGCAGCCAAGGGGTTCCTTTAGAGTGACCGGAAGTAAATATTTTAGCCACACCCCACATATAACTTCTAGAATATCATCATCTGTTCAATCGTGCTGAACCTGCGCTTGAATTCTCTGCTGTTTCTGGCCTAGTCTGAGTCCAAGTGACCTAATAAACATTCAGCTCCTTGGATACAAAATTTCGCTCTCATATCGGCATGAGTAAAGCTTGCTACGTTACATCTATTCTTTATAAGTGTAACGTAATGCACTTTAGTAAGAGTAATAGCACCGGTAAGCATGCAATTCGATATTAATAGCACAAGCAATGGGTTTTTTCAACAGATTAGAAAGGGAGCCTTCGGAAGTGTCTGAAAAAGTTAAACCTCAAATATACAGATAGTATAGTGTAGCTACACTGCAAATGGTTAAAAAAAACTGGCCTACTATTAGCGAGTGATAGCACAGGTAACCTGTTCTATTAAGGATCAAGTAACGCTCGCAAAGCTATTGAAATAGGACTCCGATTTGCCTCGTGTTATTTTAATTGCGTTGTTCATGCTATTAATCACGAATAGCACGGTTACCCATGCTATCACACGCTAATAGTAGGCCAGCTTTATAAAAGCTGCACGAGACTACAGTAAGCTAAAGATCATTTACAGTGTGGCTACTTATGTATAGTGCAGTCACTATCTCTGTATTTCAGGATAAACTTTCTCTTGAACTTTGCTTTAATCGATGGCTCCTCCTAATCTGTAGAAAAAAACTCTGTCTAATAGGGGTATAGCTTCTGCGCTAAAGAATGACATTGTCTCCAACTAGAAACTACAACTGTACATGTCCAAGGCTAGAGCTGCATGTTTGCGCACTTCTCTAGCTACTGTGACATTTCACTTTGTCCCGTGCTATTTTACTTAGTTATAGTGATTTTTACAATACATTTCGAACGGACAGTTTACACGCCATACTATTAAATAACTTGTAGTATGGATAAGGCGTATTAATGTTGCACTGTTTATATACAGCTCACCGTAGTGGATAAAGCCTGGTTACACGAGAATAATCCCGCTTTTCTCTCGAATATCAACTGTGTTTAATGAATTATAGTTTTGAAGTAGAATACATAGAACAAATCATAAGCTTTAGTGCACTAATCTTTTGTTTTTCAGTATTGTAGAAGAATTAACGAGGAAACAAAAGTAGGTGTGGCTTTTTGCGTCTTAAAATCCGAACCCCCCAATGCGAACCTCTGGCTACGGGCCTGATACATATGTCATTTGTACTTTGATCTTCTCATATTTTTGTGTTAGCTTGGTGTTCGACCCCTTTACTAAACAGAGTCCTCCAGTTTATTGATCATTACCCATATCACCCTATATATTAAATTGTTTACCGCTTTGAATTCTTTTGTGGGTGCAGTTAAAACTAAAAAACTTACCGGAGTTCCATTTCTATTCCAGTTAGTGGTGGTGGTAAGTTAATATGCTATTTGTCATAGTTAGTAGCCCTACACAACAGTGTTTATTTGAAAATTCATTTTCCACAAATCTAACCATGAAAGTAAGTAAGTCTTGTATAGGTATATCCAGTTGTGTGAAAGTATTGTGCGTTACAACTACTACTTAGAAAAAAAACTTGAAATAACGTGACCTGTTTCTTTGTTGCCTTTTTTCAATTCAAACAGTTTCGGGGAGTGGTTACTATGGCATTGAAACCCCCTTTACCATGTTATAGGCTCGCTCACCATTTACGTACATATGTCATTTGTACTTTGACCCTCATGCATCTTTGTGTTAGCTCGGTGTCCAACCCCGTCCCATATTTCACTAAACAGATTCCTCTGGTTTATCGATCATTACCTCTATCTTTCTAGAAATTGAATTGTTTGCCACTTTGAATTCTTTTGCGGGTGCGGTTAAAACTAAAAAACTTAATGGAGTTCCATACTTATTCGAGTTAGTGGCAGTGATAAATTAATATGTTGTGCATTACAACTACTACTTAGTGAATAAATGTAACAAAGAAAACATTCACATAATGTGACTTTTTTCTTTGTTTGTTGCTTCTTTTTTTTTCAATTCAAACAGTTGCGGCGAGTGGTTACTATGACATTGAAACCTTTTTACCGTATATATGTAATTTAAAAACTCTATTTTTTTTAGTTAGCCTGAGTGTTAGAAGTTAAAATCAATCATTTAACAATAGTGTAGTTTTAGGCTTGCTCGCCATTTGTGCTCAAGCACACCACTAGTATACATACATGCATGCAAAGCCTGCATACATATATACATACATATATACATACATACATACATATATACACATACATATATACATACATACATGCATGCATATATACATATACACATACATATATACATACATACTTATATACATACATACATACATACATGCATGCATATATACATATATACATACATATATACATACATACATATATACATACATACATACATGCATGCATATATACATATATGCATATATGCATACATATATACATACATATATACATACATATTACATACACACACATACATATATACATACATACATGCATACATGCATGCATACATACATATATATATACATACATATATACATACATACATACATATATACATACATACATACATACATACTTACATACAATACATGCATGCATACAAATTGTTTTGCAGCTCATTTGTTCAATAGTAACTTATGATAAAACGAATTGTTTTAGTCATAACTTAAATAACTTACTGTTGCAAGTAGTTGCACTAAGGATGTCCACAAAACCTGCAGCATCGAGATAGTTCTGAAGGATGAAAACATGGTCATCATCAGGGTCAGTGGCTATATCTCTTAACTGATTGACACTGATACTACCTATGCCAACTGCATATACTTGAATGTCTGTGTTCCTGATGTTTCTAATAGCCGAGTTGAAATTTCCTATGTTAGAGTAACCATCTATACAAAAATGATATATTTACTTCCATAATATTGAAAAACTGAAAATAAATAAATTAAAAATCAAGACTTGTAGCTACCTGTGATGAGAATAGCTATTTTTGGAATTCCTTCAGAATTAATTCTTGCTCCACGACGCTTAGAAGGTGTGAGCAGATTACGAGCATCATTTAAAGCAGCAGGGGTATTTGTCCACCCTCCAGTGAATTCAATTCTATCAATGGCACGATTAAGGGAATCAAGTGTAGTAAAGTCATCCAGATCAAACTGAATAGAAGAGTAAGTTGAATAAGCTACAATTCCTACTCGAGAATAGGGTAGGCCAATAGTGAAAAATGACAAAACTGTCTTGATGAAACTCAGAGCACGCCTATGATTGCGATAGCCCACACTGCCAGATCTATCCAACATGAAGACAAAATCTACATTCCTCTCGCAGTCTAAAAATAGCACAACACAAATTCATGGTCAATATAATTATAAGTCAAGAGTGCTAAACCAAAGCCAAAACTTCAAAAATATTTGCTAAATATGTGTATGAGATAAGATTGTTTATTGTTTGTTTAGCACACTTGGACCTCCAACTATAATTATGGTGCATTATGGTAGTAAAGCATGTAAACGAATAACATGTTATGGACAATGTTTTTCATTGGTATATGACATAGTTTTAGCCCCCTTGTCAGGGATAACCCTTCAGACACAGTCTAAGCTAATATAGCAGGCCTGTTGACATCCAGGGTTTGGGATCAACTTGATGAGTACACAAACCCCACCCACCATCTAGCACGTTCTGATGTTTGCAATGGAAACACGTGTGGTAACTTACATTTGTTTACGAGTATGTCAGTCTTGATTGTGTTTATTTTTGGTGTTTATGTATGTTTATCATAGCAGAGTGTTAGATCAATGAATGTCAATATGTGTTGGCTTGCGAGTTGTTATGAGGATTTGCAGAGGAACAGACAGGTAAACATCAACAAGCGTTGTTTGTTGTTGTTCTCCCATCTTGCTTTGCAGAATATTAATTTAATACCAAGCTTTAGTTCTTAAATTGCAAAATACATTATGTATATCTTTTGCAGAGGAACAGACAAGTAAATAGCAACAAGCGTTGTTTGTTGTTGTTGTTCTCCCATCTTGCTTTGCAGAATATTAATTTAATACCAAGCTTTAGTTCTTAAATTGCAAAATACCTTATATATATCCTAAAGACTATTTCCAAATATCTAGTTTACAAAGCTATAAATGTGTGCTAGTCATCTCGGTTGAAGAATACATAAATGGAATACATTAAGTGATCAAAATTTACCAGAGGGAATGACACTGAGTCGTACTCTCCTGGGGTTGCTGCTCTCATAATAGACCCAGTCAAATGCAGCTTCAATAGCTAGTCTCAGAAAGGAATTGTAGTGTGAGCTGGAGCTGAGTTCTACACTCACAGTGCGACCTGAATAAGATATGACAATGCAATCAATAGCTAGCAAACTATTAGACTAGTTTTTATAGTCTTACCTTCAAAATGAAGTGAGGAATCTGACCCAGGTAGTTCAGAGTCTGGATACTGGCTCCATGCTTTCTTGATAGTCATTCTCCCGGCAGTGTAGAGACTTGCAAGTCTGTCCAGACGAGACTGCATTCTTGAAGACATGATGCGACTATCTGCATTCTGGAACCAAATTCTGGAGTTAGTGTTGGTGACTAGCTCAGCATTAAACCTGGCAGAGTTCCTATCAATGTGGTCCACTATAGGCCGACATACTGCATCCTCAGTTGCTCTAGGTGTTGTCAGTCCAGACCTCGTGGGATAGTATGTTCCCACTAGAAATGTGCTGGGAATCTGTCCTCTAGTGAATTGCTGCTGACCACAAGACAACTTCAACGCTGCTAAACAGAAGATTACACACGCTAGACCTTTAGCGGAGGCCATAATTGATGTCTTCTAGCTTATCCAGAAAAACAAATGTTTATATATCTTACTACTGCTGTAACAACAGGAACTCAATTTCAATAAACAACCTTGTATCAACCCAACCATTAGTTGAACACATGTTGTTGATCATATATATTATTGTAGTGACAGTGCGTCATAATTATGTCCATGACTTTTGATTGCTTTTCAATATTCAAATTATTTTGTAGATACTGTTTATTACTTGGTATGCATGTGTGTTAATTTAAGATTAACATCAATTTTTTTATCAATTGCTCAATTCCAATAAAATTTAAACCCATGAGCATATAATTGGTCTAACCAAGTGAAAAATAATAATTGGATTAATTACATTAGTGCATTTGTTTAGAACTGCATAATTATTACAAGCCGCCGTTACTACTTTTTCTCTCCTTGGCACAAATTTAATTCTGGAGTTAGCTAGAAATTCACAACAAAAAAATGAATCCCAATATGTACTATTAATAAAGTCAACTTTGAAAAGAAGTATTTCATATGTACCATTTCATTGTAAGTACTAGAATAAGGATAGTGGATATGTGTGTGTTGGGAAGGGGAGATCTAGAGATATTTAGAGAAGTGTTAATAGTATATCTATAGTTATTTTGGTTTGACTTTTCAATCTTAGTTTAGTTGTAGGTTTTCTACTAAAAATGATCGTTAAGTTTTGGCTTTGGAGTGCAGACTTCAATGCTTTACTTTTTTTACTTCGTTCTAAGATCACAGACTTCAATTTCATTAAGTTTTGTTGTTGTTGTTTTTTCAAAATATTTACACACCTCAATTTTAGTATTTAGGTCAAAATGAGATTTCCTTTATCTCTTCAACAAGTTATAGTTGGTGAGTTAAGTGACATGCTCACATTGTAGTATGAATCATTTCAGTGAGGGAATCAAGCGGAACATATCTGAGTTATTATGAAAGTAGCTATCATAAACAATGAACACTAGAATCAACAAACATCACTGATTACTATGTTTTACTTTCAGTGTAAGTTCTGATTTATTCCTTCTAGGATGCTACAGACAAACATTGGCAGGTAACTCACTATTTAGATTTAAAAAAAAAACATGGTAAGAAATGATGTAAATTATTTGTGTTTGTGTGTGCATGTTGTTACATTGCAGCAAGCTAATGTTTGAAACTACCAGTTATGTCATGTCACTACATGCAGCTTGATAAATATATACTTAGCCGACTAATTCACGGCACATGCCTGTGTTTATCCATGATGTTGTGTACCCAAACTACTCGAGAAGAGGATCAACAAGAATTCACCTGTCTGTTATTGAACTATCATCTAAAATAATCACTTTCAAGTTAATTGTGTTGATGGCTAGAGTTTGATGTTCTGGGTCTTGAGTGGGTCGGTTTACTTGAAATAACTAAGGCATCTTTTGCTACTGTGTGCCCACTAATAGTGTCTTGATTTGTGTTCATTTACACAGGCTGAAAAGAATCCATTTACAACCATACAAAATTCGTAAACTGTCTTGATAATTAGAGTTAACAAAAAAAAAAAATTACAAGGTTGTACAAGTTAATATCAACACATTATGCACTAATTTACGATTTTGTTATGGTTGTCAATGGACACTTTTCAGGCAGTGCTATTTATACATTTATTTTTCTTCTGGCTTTACAAAACCTATGATTTCACATTTTCAGTTTTTGAACTTGCACAAGTGCAATTATGATTTATATTTCACATAGCTAAGTCCCTAATCACATTAATAGCTGGTGTTGATGTTGTTGCTATTGATTAAAAAAAGTCCCATGACTGATAGAGTTAGTTATAGCTAGCAAACACACAATCTAGAATTGAAACTCAAAAGAAATGACATTTGAATTTCAATAAATTTAACAATTTTATCTGCAATGTTGTTAAGTCAACTGCATCACATGACTACATGGAGACAACAGCACAAATAAAAGGAGCTTTGGAAAGTGCTGGCAATTTGTTCAATTTTACGTCGTATTAAAGCAGCACTTTAATCATCAAAGTTCAATTAATAAGATAACAGTTTTTATTGAACATCGCAACAAGTAAAATATGCCTAGGCACCAGTTATCTTCTACATATATACAGTCACTTCCCATAGGAGGCTGAGGTTGGTGGCTAGAGTCCCCCAAAGTTTTAGAACAGGTGCTAAGACCCCCACAAATTCACATCTTTATATAATAGGAAGCTGAAGTTAAACATCCTTTTAGTGCACACAAAAAAAAAAGAAGAAAAAAAGGTATTCATATTGATGTAGTTGTGGCACTAGGGATAACATGACCCATGATGGCTTACAGGACATGTCAAATGTCACTTAGTAGTTCTGTTATGTATTAGAATAATAATAGCTATTGATTATTGTTGTTAGAACTTAGGACCAGACTTGCAATGAAGTAATTGTTGTTTCATTGTGTAGTAAACTTCACACAAATTTACAACCTTTCTTACCTGATGAGCTTGTTGACAGTGTTCTATGTAAGTGCAATCACACGGGTGACCCTTCAATCCTAGCTGTCATTGCTGAGCTAGCTAGTTTTGGGACTAGCCTGTGCTGCAGCATTACTTACTCATTAGGGATGTAAGAGTGCAGCAATGACAACTCCACAAGTTTATACAGCAGAACGTCAGTTATCCAAACTTCAATTATCTTAACACTTTAGTTAACCAAACACCCAAAATCTAATAGTAGCATGTGCAGACACCAAGAATTGCTTGACACGCCCCTTCATTAGTGCCTTACACATTTTCTATGGTGATCAGTTATCTGAACATTTGAAACACCTCTTGGTCCCAACGTGTTCGGAAAATTGAAGTCTTACTGTATTTATATCTCACTTGTACTAGCTTTAGCATGGAGCTACAATACAAGCACTTTACAAATCTACCGAGGGCAGCAAGAAAATATTCACTCATTTGATTACATGTCATTGGAGGCGTTACCACCGCTTACAATCATACAGCCAACAAACGACAGGCTTTTTCTGAGAAATTAGCCAGAACAAAAATATTCTAGAGCCATCAAGTGATACCTCTTTAAATCTTCAGAGGCTGGCATGTCTTCGAGATCCACTGCTGAGTGACAAAATGACTGACAAAGGAGTACTATAACCCTCTCAGCGCGTGAACTGGGGGTTAATCATAACATCGTCGTTAGGACATACCAGTTGTTATCATTTCATGTAATCAGATACAATTTCTCAGCCTATGTTCATTTGTAAATGTATTGTCCTTTTTACAAGCTTTTTTTTATTAAAAGAAAATCGGTTCACTGACAATTCTCTGCCAATTTTCCTTGTAATTCTGTATATAGTTTTAAATAAAGCCTTAAAAGAGAATATATTCAATGAAAATATCTATTATACATACCCATACAATCACATTAACTACTATCCTCTAATTATAGCCTTTATATCACAATTATAATATGGTTTATCTAAATACCAGCTCATAAAAATAGGACAAACTTGAAAAATAGTTTAGAATATTATCTTATGATCTTATTTGATGAGATAAAAACACCAGCATTGCTACAGAGTACGCTGTGTGAAGAAATGTCACTAATGACCACACCCACTCTGGTGTAAGTGATGAGTTGCCAAACCTAACAGCACACACAAACAAACACACAAACAAACACACACAATGAATGAAGTATTCTGTACTGAAATAAAGACATTGAAATGAACAAGTTTTTGCACACACCAGTGAGAGTGATCCGAGTGATTACCATCTTACTTGCTCATTCTAACACTGCTACTTTCATTGCTAATTTTTAACTAGAGCACCTTAGGTTCAAACCCTCCGTGTGAATCCTCAGCGCTGCTATTCACTAGCTAGCTCAGGCAACACTAATTTCTCTTGACATTTCCTAATTAAGTATCAATAAATCTATATAAAGCACGTGCAGTGAATAAGGCACATGTAAATGCAGTCTCCATGAGATGCAACACATTCACCCATGGACCCATGAAGCTCCAATTCCAGTACCCAGTAAACTTCGCAGCAAGAAGATAAACTGAAAGATTGTGCAAAGCTTATAGCCACAAGCCAAAATAGACTAGCAACCTGATTTTTCAAACCAAGTCAAAATAAAATATTCAGTACGATAGCATGATGCCATTTTCAACGCAGGGGCGGATCTAACTCTAGCAACAGGGAGGGGCCCAAATATATTTAGATCAAAACTCATGAAATTTTAATGATTGATTGTACATGATTTGAGTATTAATTTATTGATGAAGAACATGAGCTAGCATGCAGTTGACCTGTGAACTGTATTGCCCCGTATTGGTACATTCGTCCTTATAATATTTTCAAAAATTTGTTTGGGAGGGGGGGAAAGGCCCTCTTGCCCCCCCCACACCCCCCCCCCCCCCCCCCCCCCCCCCCCCCCCCCCCCGATCCTCCCCTGCAATACTATAAGTGGTAGACATACTATCATGTAATCTTAACTAGTTACAATGTACTTAATATACTTCAATAAGTGAGGGCGTGTGCTCATAGATTGCCATGTACTCAACAATGTGCATCACAATTAATGACCTGTTGAGGCAATCAGCTAATACAGACTCACTGTTATATCTTTTCCAATTATAACTGTTATTACAATAATGCATTATAACTTCATAATCAAAAGGTACTAAATTACTTATGTGGTTTTTATAACTAAAGCAACAATATCTAAAATAAAAAAACGTTAGTAATGTTAGAAGTGAATGGAAAGGAAAGAGGATAACAAAGTGAAACTGGCAGGGAAAGGGCAACTGTAAGTTGATGAAGTTTCCAAATCTACAGTCTAGGAAGTGACTATAATAACTTGTTGACATGTTATAATTCCACCAAACATGGATAAAACAGCAGAAAGACAGAGAATCACCTTACTTGGGTGCTTACTAGCAGCGGCAGTGGCAGAGTAGAAAGATGTTTATGGGGGAGGGGGCTCCCAGGGCATGATATGATTTCTAGTATAAACACCAGCAAACCACAAACACATGCCCTTGGAGCCCACCCATACTAAATACACCACTGTGTTTACAAGTGTTCACGGGTGAAATCATCTATTAAAAGTGTACCAAATTATTGGAGAGGGCTGTGCACAGATAGTCCATGACCTTTGTGGTTAAGCTTTCTTGTTCCAGTTGAATTCATCACTGCCATGTTGTATAAAGTATGGTAAAGCAACCCTTGCCTGTATAAAGTATGGTAAAGCAACCCTTGCCTGTATAAAGTATGGTAAAGCAACCCTTGCCTGTATAAAGTATGGTAAAGCAACCCTTGCCTGTATAAAGTATGGTGAAGCAACCCTTGCCTGTATAAAGTATGGTGAAGCAACCCTTGCCTGTATAAAGTATGGTGAAGCAACCCTTGCCTGTATAAAGTATGGTGAAGCAACCCTTGCCTGTATAAAGTATGGTAAAGCAACCCTTGCCTGTATAAAGTATGGTAAAGCAACCCTTGCCTGTATAAAGTATGGTAAAGCAACCCTTGCCTGTATAAAGTATGGTAAAGCAACCCTTGCCTGTATAAAGTATGGTGAAGCAACCCTTGCCTGTATAAAGTA